>Ga0129327_10000159_pt1 | contig 40014 bp, 59 predicted proteins | sample CPBDNA_6_FD_111799 | JGI IMG/M metagenome (GOLD analysis project Ga0129327, IMG submission 111799) | Freshwater to marine salinity gradient microbial communities from Chesapeake Bay, USA - CPBay_Spr_31_0.8_DNA | ecosystem: Environmental > Aquatic > Marine > Coastal | place: USA: Chesapeake Bay... | reverse complement strand
GAGTGGTGGTACTGAAACTACTTATGTCGCTGATGGCACTAATGGTGTGAATGGTAAAACGTATAAGGTGCATTCGTTTACTTCGAGTGGTTCGTTGACGGTGAATGCTCAAGGGTTTGTGGACGTTCTTGTTGTTGGCGGCGGTGCCGGTGGTGGCAGCCGATCCGGCGGCGGCGGCGGTGCAGGTGGATATCTATCGTTAAATAACGCTTACTTTATTACGGGTACGCATACAGTAGTCGTCGGAGCCGGTGGTCTTGGCAGCGTTGGAGTTAACGAAAACGGTTATACAGGCGTTGCCTCTCGCGTTTACCAATTTTATGGCGATGGTGGCGGTGCTGGTGGTGGCTATAACACTACGAAAGGATTCGATGGAGGCTCCGGCGGTGGCGGTGCAGGTATAAGCAGCGCAGGGCCGTTCCTCGGAGGAACTGCTACGTCGGGACAAGGCAACAACGGTGGGCAAAGTGCAAGCGCGGCAGCAAATTTCCCAGCCGGTGGCGGTGGCGGTGCTAACGCAGCAGGTGGAAACGCAACGGCAACCGTGGGCGGTGTCGGTGGTGCCGGTGAATCATCTTCAATAACTGGCAGTTCAGTAACAAGGGCGGGGGGCGGCGGTGGCGGTGCTTTTGGTGGCACAGGCGGTGCCGGTGGCTCCGGTGGTGGTGGTGCGGGTGTTAGCACTAACACGACAGCAACAAGCGGAACAGCAAACACTGGTGGCGGTGGTGGTGGCGGGGGCACCCCCGGTCTAGGCGGCGCAGGCGGCTCCGGCATCGTAATCATCCGCTACCCAATAGACTAATTAAACATATCTACGAAAGGAAACACAATGGCACACGCAGCACGTATAGAAGACAATATTGTCCGTGAAGTAATCGTTGTCCCTGACAATCTGGATGCTACAGAATCAGATGCAGCGATCGAAACATACATTCACGGCATCGGACTACAAGGTACTTGGAAGCGTACTTCCTACAACGGCAACATTCGTGGAACGTATGCGGGTATCGGGTTCACTTATGACAGCGAGAATGATGTGTTCGTTGCACCTGTAGTGGAAGAAGTCGCTGAGTAGTTTGTTATGTCTCCTAGCGAATGGATAGCCTTAATAGTCGGTGTCATCACCATCGTTACTGGTGTTTTGGCAGGCTTTTTGTGGCTAACCAGAGTGGTGGTTCGGGATGAGTTGACTAAAGCGACACGCCCAATCCAGCCGGGGTATCGCAATGGGGGTGACTCTTTAGCGGATGTTGCTGATACTGTGCGCCGTATCGCTGAAAAGATTGGACTGGAGGATTAATGAGTTGGTTGGTTTCTCGTGAAGGTCGTAAATGGATTTATGGAGTTTGCCTCGCTGTTGTTCCGCTGTTTGTAATTTATGGGGTGATAGATGGAGAGGCTGCTCCGCTGTGGATTGCGATGATCGGTGCGATTGTTGCTCCGTCATTAGCCCTAGCAAATCTGACTCCGTTCCCTGATGAACCGTATGATTTATCTACTGTTCCTGAGGAGGAATAATGTTTACTCGACGTTTTAAGAGGGTTTTGAAGGCTGAACTTGGTGACAAGGTTGTCTTCCAGAAGAAGTGGTTTGTTAAGCGTAGGGTTGCTTGGCGTGGCCCTAAAAGCCTTCCTGTGGCTTTGATGCTGCATCACACCGCTGGGGCTGCTACGGATTCAACGAATCCTAAGGCTAAGGGTAATCAGAAGGGTGCTAACAACGGGATTATTAACTTTATTCAGAATCATTATCGGGTTCCGGCAGCGAACTTCACTCTTGACCGTGATGGAACTGTGTATGTTCATTCCGTTTTTCCTGTGTGGCATGCTGGTAAGGGTTCGTTTAAGGGTAAGTTTCCTTGGGATGGTTTTAATATTCCTGACAACATGGGTAACGATTACTTGTTGGGTGTGGAGATCATGTCTAAGGGTAAGAAGAAGGATTTCACGTTGGCTCAACGTAAGTCTCTTGTTCTTCTTCAGGAGGCGTGTGGGGTTGCTTGCCGTTGGCCTGAGCGGAAGCGGAAGGCTACTGTCCGTCATCCCCGTCACAGGGATTGGACTACCCGGAAGCCAGACATTGTGTACGACCAGTCTGAAGTAAATAAGTGGATGGGATGACCGCTAATCAAGCAGTAGTTTCTGCTGCTTCTTCTTGTGGTAAGGCTTTAGAGTTGGGGACTCGTAAATGGGGTCTTGATTCTACGCATCACAAAAATTTGTTTCCAGCGGATTGTGATTTCACTATGACTGATTACCTTGAGGGTGATGATGTTGATGTGGTGTCTGATGCACACGATTTCAAAGAGTTTTCTGATGATTCGTTTGAAGGTGTGTATTCGGCTTCTACATTTGAGCATATCCAGTTCCCTTGGGTGGCTGCTGCTGCGTTGTTCAGGATTATTAAGAGCGGTGGATGGTTGTATGTCGCTACTCATCAAACTTTTCCTGTGCATGGATACCCGTATGACTATACGCGGTGGACTGATGCTGGATTAAGATCATTATTCGAGTGGGTTGGGTTTGAGGTGGTGGAGGCTAATATGACTGATAAGTGTGTGATTGTTCCTCCTTCTAATATCACGGTATGGGACACTAACGCTCCTGCTTATTTGGGTGTTGAAGTGTTTTGTAGGAAGCCTTAGTCCTGTGTCCCATAGAGTCTGGTTAATATCAGATTTACAGGTTCCTTACCACGATAAGCGGGCAGTTGACGCTGTTGCTCAGGCTATTTCTGATCTTAGAGCGCCTGATGACATTGTTGTTACGGTGGGTGATGAAATTGATTTGCCTCAAATTGGACGCTGGACTCAGGGTAAAGCCGGTGAGTGGGAGCGCACGATTGGGCGTGACCGTGACCTGACTGTGGAGATATTAGCCAATCTGGGGGTGGATCATTGTATCCGGTCCAATCATACTGACCGTCTTCTAAATGCCCTCACAAGCCGTTTACCGGGCCTTCTGGGGCTACCTGAGTTGGATCTAAGGAACTTTCTGCGTCTTGATGATCTAAATATCACCTACCATGAGGAAGCCTTTCGCGTAGCACCGAACTGGGTAATCATGCACGGTGACGAATCAGGGGTGAGTGGTGTTCCGGGCCAAACTGCGTGGGCACTCACTCAACGCGTGGGTATGTCTGTGGCTTGTGGGCACACACATCGAGCCGGTATTCGTCCTCATACCCAAAGTGTTAATGGGAAGATAACCCGAACCATGTATGGGATGGAAGTCGGATGTCTCATGGACTTCAACCAAGCGAAATACACAAAAACACATAACTGGCAGCAAGCCTTCGGTATTTTGCATGTGGATGGGAATAAAGTTTCACCATCACTTATTTATATTGATAACAAGTCATTCGTTGTGGAAGGAAACCGTTACTCATGGTAGACCCAACTGTCGCTGTAGAAGCAATCCGTTTAGTTGATGAAGACCGTAACGATTCATACGGTAGCCCTGAAGAGAACCTTGGACGCATAGCAGCCATGTGGGGTGGGTATCTGGACAAAGAGGTTACGGCTCAAGATGTAGCGTTGATGATGGTTCTAGTCAAGATCAGTCGCTCTAAAGCCGGTTACGCTAGGGATAACGCTGTGGATGGTGTGGCATACTTTCTGATACACGATTCAATGGCGAGGGATGAGTAATGGCGATAAGCAAAAACCTGATAGCGAAGGTTACCTATGGTGAACTTCGTGTGGAACTTATCGCTGAGGGTGCATCGTGGAATCCTGATGTAGCGGATGATCTTATTAAGCGTGTGAATAACCTGTGGAAAGAATCATTGAACGCTATGGTTGAAACAAACGCATGGCAGTTGATTGATTCGGATCAAGATGAAGACTGATGGAAGAGCCTTTAGTAGCGTGTGATCGTTGTAAGCAGCCCGGTGGTTTAGCGCATAGGGGTTGGCATTTGTTGTGTGCAGAGTGTGTGCGTCAGGATGAAATAGAGTTTTGGGAAGACAAATTAGATCCTTGGGAGCGTTAAGTTTAAGTAATAACATGGAATAAAGAAAACTATGTTCCATGTTAAACGCAAAAATCGCAACCAAGCCCCTACAAAAGTCGCACTCCACGAAGCGAACTATCCCTGACTAAGTGCTTCATTCCATTCTTTCGCTCTAGCCTCTATAGACCAATCCTTGTTTACTATAGCCCAACCAATCGCTGAGGTTTGCTTCCTTGTTTTGTAGTCAAGGAACCTTGACGCTGCCTCTTTCCATTCATCCGCTGTTGTTGCCAATACCCCCACTCCTGTTTCATGTAACACTCTGTATTCGGGGAGATCACTAGCGATGAATGGTATTCCACCAGCCATGTATTCTAAACCTTTGATGTTGCTTTTAGCATGGTTAAAAGGAATATCGTTAAGGGGCACGATCCCTACATCAAACTTAAACCCCGATGCGTAATCGTTAATATGAGTTAAAGGGCTAGTCATAACACGGCGCGTTGCTATTCCCGTTACCTCAGCGAACGATGGTGCATCAGGGCTGTGGCCTGCATGATGAAAGTACAGGTTGTGTTCTTCGAGGAAGTTAGGTAGCCATTCACGCAACTGCTCTAAATCGTTGTTCCTGTAGTTAGTTGCACCTGCCCACCCAAATACAGGTTTCTGTGTTGTGTGTTTCCTACGCTCAAACTGTCTTATTGATACGCCATTCCGTATCATGTACACGTTTTCACGCTGCTGAGAGTAAATGTCATACAAGAATGGTGTAGAGACTGTTACTGCGTCTGCTGCCTCAATGACCTGCTGATAAAAATCACGGTTAGCAACTTTATTTTTTTCTGGGTGAGTTTCAGCGTAGGCTTTATTCGCTGGTGTAAGAGCCTCATGGTAATCATCAATGTCCACAATGATTTTCTGTCCAAGAGCCTGCGCTAACTCTATTTGTTTCGGTGTCCAACGATTCATTAACAGTTTCAGTACTACCGTGTTGAACCCAAAGATTCCTGTGTCTTCTGTTTCTTTAACACCGAAACCTTGGTTAGCATCCCACGCTGGTAAACCCATGCGTCCTTTAAGACCAGCGACAGACATTGGTAAAAGGCAACGGTAGTAGGCGCACCCATTGGGAACCATGTAAGGGAATTTACCACTGTAGTCTGAGGTGATAAATGCTATTGCCATTAGCCTATGAACTCGTGACAACCGCATTTACATTCAGCATTACGGTGAGCATGACTACAAGCGATACATTTAATTGTTCGCTCATGCGTCTCAATAGGTGCTGCCACACGTGTTTTTTCATACGCCCCCGGTTCTGATTCTCCGGGTGTGGCGCAGTCGAGGTCGTCCCATTCTTTTGAAACCATGTGGTTTCCGGGGTGTCCAGCGGGGTGTTCGCATCGTGAACCGTGCTTATGGAAAGCCCAACATTGTCTTATTGTTTCAGTCATTTCTATCACCTTAAAATAGGGAGCGGTCCTCAGGAAACAGGTGGAAACTGAGGACCGCTCGTTTATCCTAGCAGAAACAGGAGGAATCCGCTAGGAAGTTCTGCGTTTCCGAACATCTAGTCGGTCGTGGCCTGAGCGTTCGTAGGCTTTCATGGATGATGCACCTACGTGTACCCATCTTATTTGGTGGGTTTGTGTTATGCCGTTGACGTTGGATAGTTTTTCGGAGGCTTCTTTCTTCATTTGCTTGCCTTCGTTTTCCATGTCCCTACCAGCGACATACATTTCTATAGTAGATAGGAGGTATTCGTCTTGGATGAGTTCTTGCCCATCGTTGACTTCTAACCCTCCACGGCAGATAGTGAAGAACTCGCAGATTTGCTCACATACCGCTGCTGCTACGTCTCGTGATGCGTCTTGGTTATTTTTGACTGCATATATAACGTCTTCTACCCATTGATCTATTTCAGCGGTGAGGCTGTTATCCATCTCTTCAATGAACACTATGGGTGTTCCTTCTTTACCTGACCTGTCAAAGTACACGTTTCCTACCCACACGGGTTTCTCTGGGTCGAATAGTCCTGACTGGACGCATCCCATCGCATACAAGTGACGCTGATATTTGTGTGACATGGAGGGTCCGTTGCGTTTAATCCATTGGAATCCGTTGACTGTTTTAATGTCTAACACCATGTTTGATTCTGGAACAACAATGTCAGGGTGTCCAGATATTTTTGCACCACTTGGTAGTTCAGCGGTGGTACGTATCTGGTCAATGCTTCCTACTAACCATCCAAGGTTCTTTTTAAGTGCAGCCTCAATGTAGGTGTGCATCGCTGTCCCTACGGCAGCCGACCATTTAGGTGGATCATCTGTTGGCTCTGTCTGCTTGGATACGAGGGTTGCTTTCTGTCGGCAGAACCCAATGTCTGATGGTCCAAGGATGCCTTCACGGGACTGCATGGTGCGTGGAGTTCTGTTTTCTTGGGCTGCTAACGCATCTATTACTGAGCGTTGTATTTCTTCGTTGAGGCTCATATTATTCTCCTATCGGTTCCACGAGTGTTTGTTTAACTACTGGCGCTGTTGAGCCATTGTTGTATAGCGATAGGCCGAACTGGTCACCAAGGTTTATTGCTGCTCTTTTGAAAGCATCTGACTCAGCGGTTTTGATTGCCATGTCGTGTGCTTCTCCTCTAGATGGTAGCGTGGAAGACCCTACTGCTGCTTCTGTATAAGAGGCTCCGTTAACTTTGAGGGTAAGGATTACTTTGTAGGCTACGTTCCAGCGACCGTCAGAGTTTTCTTCGTATGCTAATTCAGCGATACTGACATCTGATGACCAGTTAAGGAAACCGAAGATGCGGTTCATGTGGGCTTTTACATCCCATGCTTCTAGGTAAGAAAGGCTACGCCCTCCACCGCCTTTACGTTGAGCGATACGCTCACCATTTATTCCTTTGAGAAGGATTTCTTGCTGCCTTGATGTAATCATTTCTATCACCTATTTCCTGTTTGTAGTTACATGGTGTACTTTACTCTCTATGTATCACTATGTCAATCATCAGTCCATCAATGAACTATTTAATCCTCTAGAGGTAGAAACCGATCCACGAGCCAGACTTGAACTAATAAAAGGAATCAAATCAGAAGTCATAGACAGACTCGTCAACCAAATCGCTACCACTTGTTTTGAACTTAAAGTACTGGGCTGGTCAACTGGTCAAATAGCGGAAGCCTTTGACATCAGCGAACGAAAAGTTAAAGCCCTCATCAAATATTATTCAGATAAAACTAACAGGCACAATCCACTTGTTCGCCATAAGGCATCAGACATTGTTGATATTAGTTATCTAGTGTCAAAGAGTGGCGTGGGACTGGCTTCCCCTCCGAATCCCACGCCTCCTCTAGCGTAGTCGTTGTTCCATCGTTGTGCAATAGCACCCACCCCAAGTAGGTAAGTACAGGTTTCTTATCGCTCTGCTCTTGCTGTTTAACAAGATAACCAAGGTCATAAGATTTTTCCCTGTTGCTTTCTACCCACGCATGGCATTGGAAATGCAGATAGAGAGCGTTAGCAGGGCTACGACTATCCGGGTTCTTAGTCCCTCCCATACCCCTTGGCTTACGATGGTGCAAGTTAGGGTTGTTTACTGATGACCCACATATCTCACACTTATGGTGTGCCCTTTCAAGCACAAGGTCACGTGTTTTTGTTGTGAACTTCATTTCTTAAACAGGAAAACATAAACTCCGTATAGGAGACATCCCGCTAATCCTGCCATTAGTATTAAATATTCTGGCTGAGTCACCATGCTAATCATTTGTACCCTGCTTTCTTGATGAGTTGCACCAACATTTCAAATGGGAGCGTGGCGTATTGATCTTCAGGTTTCGCTGTTCCATGTTTCTTGTGGACAACAACACCGATGTCTCCTCCTGCGTTAGCAATCTCACGTTCAAGTTCCACGATCCATCCGGGAAGATTGTCTCGTCTGTGGTTCTTGCACTCAAACGTGAAAGGATTGCCCTCGCTGTCGGTGACACCATGTACATCACCCCTATCATCAGTCCACCCAGCGCGAGTCCTATCAGCGTCAAAGCCAGCACTTCTAAGATAATTAACAATACTTCGCTCATACGCACTCCCTTTGTTTTTCTGTGGGTTGCTCATTAGAAGTATCTTCCGCACTCAATACTGTTGCAGCGATACAAATAATGGTTAGTCGGATAACCACTGGTATAGCAATGAGGACAGAATGTATCTTCAACATACCTTGGTTTTGGCTTTGGATCATACGTGTCAGGGTTAAGCATTACCTCTCCTTAGTAGCACCTGTGCGCTTGTAGTGACCAATGCTTCTTACCAGCACCATGCCTCCATGCTGTGAAGAAAGACCGATCTTGATAGTAGCGATTCCATTTATGAATTGGCTTGTTACGAAGAGATTTTATTTCTTTCACATTTCCTCCTTCGTCAAGCATCATCCAAACTAACCCTTCTCTCCATTGAGAATCGAGAAATTGGTACGCGCCTCTCGCTGATGATGTTTTGTTTTTTGCCCTGTAATTGAAACGAGATTCGTGGAACATAATGCACTTGCGTACTTTTTCCCATTTAGGGTGATACCACTTGCCTTGGTAAGAACTTTCAGCGTATCCAATTGTTTGCGTTGATACTTGTACAGGTGCTACTGCGATAACGGCAGCGAGTAATAAAGCGATCATGTTTACTCCTAGAGTTATAGGGAGTGTCCACAGTTGGGACATTCCTTTGGCTTTCGGCCTTGCATGTCGTGTTCCCTACCGTTTAAGTAATCGGGATAGACATAGACCCGACATCCTCCTCGGCGTTCTTTTAACCGATAGATACGTTCTGCTTTGTGAAGAACGCTCAACACACCTGATGATGTGCCATGATGCCATCCTGTTTGTTCCGACAACTCCTTCCAAGTCATACCTTTTTCTAACCTTCCGTACAAAGAGCCTAGCGTATAGGCTTGAATATCAGAAGTTTTACCGCTCTTGTCGCTAGTTGCGGCACGTTCTTTACTGGTATCTGTGCCACTCCAACCTGATGTCCCTGCATAGGGCAATACTGTACTCATTCCATACTCCTGTCTGCTCGTTCTTCAATTGTTTCTTCAATGATTGTGCGTATTAGTTCCTCTGAAGGAATTGAATCGTAAGTAATTTCCCCATCTTGAATAACATCTGCATCGTTAAGTGATTCCAGTCGGTAGATGTTGAGTGTGTATGTGTCATCTGACCATTCGATAACGAGTACCCGATAACCCAATACATCTGGTAAGAAAGTTTCTTGCACTTCTTCAGGCCAGTTTGGTTCTAGTGGCCCATCTGCTGCGTAATTCATTTTGTTCTCCCTGTTTCTAGTCGGCTGTTCCGTAGAGTGCTTCCCATTCATCATTCATTATTGGTTGCCACGGTAATACGCTTCCACGGCGTAGTCCCGTAGGCCACTGGCGATCATCACTTCTATTTCCACGCCAGTTCTTTAACTCTATATTATTTGATTGCTTATGTCTAACCATTCCAAAACCAAACTCAGGCCAACGTAACCACATAGATGAACCGTAAGGACGCATACCGTTACGATCATTACTCAAACCATGCCCAGCGTGAGCCTCCAGCAAAACACTTGAACCTGTTTCAGAACGAATACGATCTACTGTCCGTGAAATATGTGTGAACGCTGCATCAACCTTGTCTCCTTCAGGAGCAAGACGATACAGAGAACCCATATACATGAGTTGAGGTCGTTTTTCTTTAGCAATACGAACAACTTTTTGCTGCTCAACAGGATCAGATAGATCCGTGTACTGGCAATCTATCCACTCTATGCTAGGTTGAACGTCATTCATTTCTCGTAGTGTCGGGTAAATCTTTCGCATGTTGTTACGCACTTGTAGTCGGTCGTTCTCAACGTCAAGCATTAGCACTCGTAACGGCTCATGTTTATCCAGCCCTGCTGACAGCGTGTTGATACCCATAGATGCGCCTAGACACATTTGTGCAACGAGAACACTCTTACCACCACCTTCAGGCCCAGTAATAATCATGCGCTCATTAGTTCGTAGCATGTTAGGCATAATCCACGGACGTAAATCATCCTGCGCATTAATGACATCATCGAAATCAACTGTCGTTAATCCGCTAGATATGTTTGCGTGAGTGGCGTCAAGTTCTGTAGTGAGAGTTGCAAGAATCTCATCAACGTCACGATTCATATTCACAGACATGCTTAAAGCCCTGTTAAGTGTTGACTCTAAACGCCTACGGTTCGCTGCTTCACGAACACCGTTAGCACAATACGTTGCTGTGCTATACAACTCTTCTTTCACACTCACCATGAACCAAGTCATTAAACCCTTGGCATGTTTAGATGCTTCACTAGCGACAGCCATTTGATCTACTTTATTTTCAACAAGTAGTTTCACAATAATCTCAGCGATACTTTGTTGCTTACCAAGTTCAAAGTCTGCAACATCAACAATACTGAATACTGTTTCTGCGTTCTTGTTGCTAGTACTTGCATGGTATAAGGCTGATAACTGTAATTGTTCTAGAATCTCTGTCATGTTTTTTCCTTTCCCTGTTTTTTTCATAGTCGCCCTACCTAGCCTTGGCCTTCACGAGCGTAGTGCTTCCTCCGTCATGCTACGCAGTCGTCTCCCCAATACAAACAACGCCAGTTTGGGTATGCCTTGGCTCTTATAGAACTACACTATGATTTCCTGTTTCTTTCTGTGAGGGGACGCAGGCTAACCTACGCCCCCCACAGTCTTATGTCAATTAACTGTCTTGCTTTGATGCAATAAGCGCATAAGCAGCGTTAACCCTACCTGTTTGTGCCTGTTTACGTGACCTACGTTTACGAACATTGATCTCTCGCTCATCATAAATGCGCTGTAGAATCATTTGGAACTCGTCATCATGTGCATAACGCAGTTCAGATGACGCATCTTGATACGCTTTTAACATTTCTTTACGTCTTTCATCCATCAGAATGGTGCCTCATCACTTTGGTCTTGTACAACTCGTTGTACTGGTGGCAAGTCAGCAGCCCTAACTGGACCGAACCGTGGTGTCAACCCGATTGAGTCAGCAAAAATACTGTATGACTTCTGTTTTGTTCCTTCATTACTTTCCCATTCACGGTAGTGGAGGCTCCCATTTACTGTAATGGTTGAGCCTTTAACTACTGATTCTGTTGCGTGTTCACTGAGTTTCCCAGAAACAATGATGTCAATGAAACATATCTCTCCATCAACCCAGTTCCCACTGGCATCTTTTTTGCGTGAGGTGGCTTTGCCTCTTATTTTTAGCCAGCCTCTACCGTCAGCGTTGAACTTCAACTCTGGGTCTTGTACTACTCCGAACTCACCACTAATTGTTGGTAACATCGTTCCACCTTTCCTTGTCTGAATCCACTAATGCTTTAAGCATTGGGACAAATGTGCCCATTCGCATTATTACGAGTGAGTCATCTATTGAGTCACCATATCTACGGTTAGTCGCAAATATAACAACCTGTTTACCATCTGGATTGCGTTCATTTTCATATTTTCTTACTGTTTGTGGCATAAGTTGCCACATCTTATCTTCATTATAAGGATTAAGTCTTGCAAATAGATGTCCTGCTATACCTTTGTACCGTCTTGCTGAATATGACCAGCGAAGAGGCACACCATAGGCTGCAAAATATCTACTTAATGTGCGTTCCCATCGTTCATTACCTTCTTTTGGTGCTTTCATTATTTCCGTTTCATGTAAAGACGGGCTTGAGTACGTGACCCAGCGACCGCTTCTGTCCAAATAACGTACAGGGAGGGGTCAATATAGGTATACCTACCCTTCTTTAAGTGCGTTCTGATTGACTGATCTACAACACCTATGAACGCATTCGTTTGTGGTGGTAGTGCATCTAGTTCGCTTACGACACGTTGCCAGTCAATCTTGCGTACTCGTGGTTTTACTTCAGGTCGTCCGTCAATGCTGTCCATATATTTGGTGGAACCTCCGATGGATCGTTAGGGGGTGGGTCTTTTGCAAATATACACACCATTGATGGGTCGGTTATAACGTGTGAGTATCTTGGAAATTCAGATACCCAATTTGCTATGTTACTTTTTTGTATGTCAGTTAGCATAATTACCCCTTTCTATGTAAATAGTATCGCTTGTCAACCCTTATGTCAAGTAGTATGATGCATTCATGCCACAACCAACATGGATACTTAACAGAGCAGAACTCGCACGACTCCAACGCCTCATCAAACCCAACGAAGAAGGATGCTGGGAATGGCAAGGAGACGCAACAAGCAACGGATACGGCAAATGGGCCAAAGCCAGCGGTGCATCAGTAAGAGCAATACACAGAATCACCTATGAACACTACCGAAACATGCAAATACCACTTGGCTTACAACTAGACCACCTATGCAGAAACCGCAAATGCTGCAACCCAGACCACCTCGAACCCGTAACTCCCAGCGAAAACACAATGCGTCAAGACCACGCCGAAAGACGTAAGACACACTGCCCTAAAGGTCACGAATACAACGAAGCCAACACCCGTATCACCCAACAAAACAAGCGAGTATGTCGTGTTTGCGACAGAGAAAGACGCACAGACACGTAACCAATGTCATACGTCCCGCGTATGGATATAAAAAACCCCTACCCAGCCATGTCGTGCTGGATAGGGGCGGTCGGGTAAGGAGTCAACCCGAGTCTTTTATGTAATCGGTAAAGAAGTCTTTAGCAATTCTGTCGAAAACGTATAAAGGAATGTTATAGCACATTTGCTGAACTAGCATGTTGCCTACTGAATTTTGTGCCGTTTCACGTGAAACATAGTCAATAGACCTGTTATAGAAATCTTGTATTTTGTACGCGAATATGTTAATTGCTACAGCGTTGGAAAGAGATTTTTTCTTGGCTTCTTCTAATGCTTGTTTACACATTGTGTGCATCATTAGGTGCGCTGTCTCATTGTTGTCTAGTACAAGGCTGATGTCTATGTAGAACTGGTCAAAAGCATCTGGTGGTGTGTCTTCTGACAAGTGTAGGTCTTTAAGTTTACCCATTTTGTTTCTCCTTAGTAGTGGGGTTGGTAGGGGGGAGCGAGTCGTTGGGGGTCGCATACCCCCCTACCAAGATTAAATAACTTCTACTTCGATGTGGTCCCATCCATAGTATGTTGCTTCTTTAGCGAGTTCTTCTGGAGTTATGTAAGACTCAGGGTCGTCAGCAAAGAATTCATCGGCAGCCTCTTGAGATGAAGCCATAACCATGACTGTACCTGAAGTACTGATTGATGCTGTGATCTCGTACTCAACCTCGTGCTCTTGCTGGAAAGGCTCAATGTAGTGAACATTAAAACCATCGTTAAGTTGCCAAATGATTTTATTGGTTCCGTCATCACACCAGCCCTCAACATCTTTGACATCGCGCATTGTTTCTGTGAAAAAGTCAATGTCATGTTGAAGTTTGTCTCTATGTGTACTGGCAGCAACATAAGAACGAGACACTTGGTACAGATCATCTGTAAGTTCAGCGACCTGTTCTTCTAGTGACATGCCAGCGTAGTCATCTTTAGGTGGAAGAGGTTTAGGCATAGTAGGGATTAGTTCAAGGTAGCGTGTCTGCATCCACAAACTTACTGTGTCATCGAAGTCAATGAAGTAACTATGGACGGCCTCTCCTGCCGTAGGTTGGTTTATATGTACTGTCGCTTCCATTCCGTTGCGTACATGCTCTGGATAGTTGACTACTTTTACTCTGTCTCCTGCTTTGAATGTGTTCATGTTGTTTCTCCTGTTTGGTTGATTTGATATACATATACTACACTATCTTGATACTTAGGTCAAGAGGTTAATCTTCTTCTCCATAAATAACAGCCTCATGCTCCAACTTGGCAAGCAAATCAAGGCAATCATCAAGAGCCTCCTGCTTACCCTTCATCGAACGCTTATACTTCTTACCAGTCAAAGGCTCAATCACATTAACGATAGCGTTTTGCGCCCCGTTACGTGTTAATTGCATTTTGCCTTCTGTGTTAATGTAAATCTTTAACGCACTTTTAGCCGTGATAAGACGCAGCCGTTCGATAGCGAGACCACCGTTATGAAATGATCCACGCTCATCAAATTCGGACATGCTTCCGTCTTTGTATATAACTTCCATGTCATGCCTCCTGTTTCATTAGTCGTCTTTGTTTCTCTGTTGTGCCTCCCCATATACCGATCATGCTAGGGAAAGTGAGTGCAAAGGCCAAGCATTCAGTCTTGACCTCGCATTTATCGCATACTTTTCGTGCTGTTTTACTACTACCTCCCGCATCGGGGAAGAATAATTCGTAATCAACTTCACGGCATAAAGCGTTATCCATCCACTCCATGTCAGGAGTCACAGTCAAAGTCACTAAGACCACAAACACTGCACACGCTTACGAAACAATCAGCGTGTCCTTTAGTGCAGTCTTTCCATGTGATCTTAGTACCGCAATGCGTTAGTTCACCGGAACTATTAAAAACATATCTGCTCATGTTACGCCTCCAATTTGTTTAGAAAGTAGTCAATAAGTTCTCTTGATGTTTCGTTGTAATGACGTTGGCATAGATCATGCCAGCCATGTCTAGGTGTCCATATCCCATGTTCAGCGGGTTCATAGCACCAAGGGCATTGTTTCATGCTGTTGTCTCCTCTGCTAATAGTTCGTCAAGGGTCTCGCGGATAGCGTCTTGTAGAGCCATGTACACGCAGTATTGCTGTATTTCTGCAACACTTTCGTGACCACAGTCAATAGCGTCCTGTTCGTAGTCGCGTATGTCTTGGCTGTCAGCCCATAGTTCACGTTGGTAGCCGTAGTAGATGACGCAGTGGCTGCTGTCAGCGGTTTGTGTGGCGTAGGTGAATATGCCGTCCTCTGACTTGTCTATGTCACCGTTTTCCCAGTCAATTAGGGCATAGTTTTCGTATTCTCTGCGTATTTGGTACCAGTTTGTGTCACACATTGTGTTCTCCTGTTTCGTTAAGTTGATAGTACAATACTATCTTATATATAAGGTTAGGTCAAGGGCTACTGAAACCCTGCATCACTCATCATGCAAGCGATAGCGTCAAGATCATCACCCATCAGGTCAATCATCACGTTCATAGCGTCAGCAGCACCACTATTCCTACGCTCACACCAGTCACTTGTGTACCCAGTCATAGCCTTACAACCTTTGTTATAGAAATCGTTACGCACAATGTCGTAATTGCTGTCATAAATAGCACGATAAGCCTTGTACTCCTCACCGTGAGTAATTCCGGGGAACTTAGTGGCAGGCAGCGAACCTTCCATCATACGTTCGTCAATTACTTCGTGGAGTGTGTCTGTGTCCCACGGTTCTCCGCATGTTGTGCAATACATATCCATGATTAGTTACCTACTTTCTCGTCAGAGTGCATCAAGGCACCGAATGATTCTGAATAAATAGTTTCAACATTTTCTTTAGTAAGAACGAGACTAATGTCCCCTGCTCTGAGGTAGAACAGGTTGGGTGTTCCGCTGTATTGAATTTCTAGTTTGTCGTCTAGGGTTAGTGCGTGAGTGATTATCATTATTCCTCCTGTTTGGTTGATGTGATATAGTACACTATACGCTATATAAGGGGTTAAGTCAAGGCTCTCAAACCAAATGCCGACCCACCCCCACCAAAACCTATGACCTCATAACACCAACACCCCCCACACACCCAACACCATGACACAATGACACGCCCCACAAAAAAAATCACCCCCAAGGGCTATGACCTAGTAATCCCAACACAAAAAAAACCGCACCACCTTGACACAATGGCACGGACGCTATGTTTTAGTGCCGTGGCGGGTGTGGAAGGGGGTCCCGCTAGGGGAGCCAACGTGACCACGGACGGGTAAGGGGTGCAGGGAGTAGGGGCGTAAGCCCCTCAACCCGCCGACCAGCGAACGAGGAAAAAGAAAGCCCCCCTCCCAACCATTGTGGCTGAGAGAGGGGCGTGTCCTTAATCTATCGGATTAACGTGAATCACGATGTCGTCATAGAGTTGACGCATAACGTCAAGCGCACCAAACAACGTGTCCCGTTTCTTGGTGTAATAGCCTGCGTCATCAACAGCGAGAACGAGATCCACGTTGTTTTGTATCGGGTAGATGTGAAGTGTCATGCCATAGCCTTAACACTTGCCTCGACATCTTCGGGAAGCATGAGTTCCAAGTTGAGGAACTGGCACAAGCCCAAGATAGCCTTGACATCTGCTGGAGTCGGTACGTAAGCCTCGCCCGCTGCTTTCGCGATAGCCTTAGCGTCCTTGAGCGCAGCCTTGATGTGGAACTCCACAGTCTGTGGCGTGTTAGCACCACCGTCTGATTCCGTGTCACGCTGCTTGACCGTAAGCCCTAGACCTTCTGTGATCTGCGGGATAGCGTCAATCAACGTCCCAGCCGTGGCGGGTTCGGCCTGAGCCTTAACAACCTTGTTAGTCTCCTCAACTACCTTGATGATGGTGGCAGCACTGGGAGCCTTGCCATGCTCGGTTTGATACTTACCTGTCACTTCCTTGGTAAGAGCAGCGACCTCCAACTTCTGAATCTTGGACTCGCTGTCACCTGTACCTTTAGTGCATTCCTGCACCGCAGCCTCGGTAAGATCAGCGGACCTAACTGCTGAGATTGTGCGTGTCGTCTCCTGTGTACGAAGCACCGCCATACCTTCTATGTACTTGCGAACAACTGTACGTTCCGCATAGTTGGTACGTTGCGCTATCTTGGCGTTAGTCCAACCGCGCTGCTTGAGAACATAGATAGCCACCGACTTCTGCGACTCAAGCGTGTCAATCTGCTCATCATTGTGTGCGAGCATCTTGAAGATAGACTCGTCAGTCTTTAACTTAGTCTGTGTCAGACCAACGACTGACAGTGCTTCGTTAGATGGAATGAACTTCGGATCTTGTGTTGTACTCATGTTATCTCCTGTTATTTGTAGTTAGATACCAGATAGGTATCGCAACGACTCGGGCATTGCACCCGAGCCGAAGCGACAGCGATCTAATCTTGTTCTGCATACGCCCAGATACAGTCACCAATTTCGTGATCGCAACTAGCGTGATGGTAGATACTTGGATCGGGTACGTAATTGCACCCTAAGCCGTCTGTGTGACCGCAACACGGATAGTCTTCACACTGTTCGTTACGCATAATCAGACCCCCAAATTACTTGATCGTCTGAACTATAAGTGTTATTGCTGGAACCTCCTGAGTGTGTGGTATTTACTGCTGCGTCAAACCCTGCGTCCCAACCTTCTTGAAATGCTGCATGTGTATCAAGAAAGTAAACTTGAAAGTAATTAGCAGCGGCATCATTAGGCTTGAGGTTTGTTATCCACCTGAATGTATCTACTGTTACGTCACGCATTGCTGGAACCCCACTTGTCACGAGGCCCGAAGTGCCATTGAGCCTCGTCACGTAGTCCCTGCCAATCATCAAGATAGTCATCCAAGTCAAGACCCTGATCGTCACCAGTAGCGAGACCCTTCCAAAACTTCATGTCCTTTTGCATATCTAGGAAGTTGATCTCGAAGTTGTCACGTTGCTCTATGACATCGTTACGTTCCTTCCAGAACATGAAAGCCAACGCAGCGGGTATGGACATGCTCACCATAGCGAGTATTGCTAGTATTTGAATGTCGTTCATGTTATCTCCTTAGTTATGAGATTGACTGTTCTGTCTCTCTCGGTCTACATCTGTCTCTTATCTACCCTTCGCTGTCGCTGTTAATGCAGGCAGGCTGTAATTAACTACTACCTCGGCTTTGTCCTATTTGTGCGGGATCGTTTATAACAATTGGGTAACATTGATCTGTTTGATGTTACGCAATCGTTATCAACAACAGGGTGGAGGCAGTCGCTAGGAGCGCGCTGCCGATGGGCGCACATGCGTGTGACTCGCAAGTTCCCGACACAGCGACAAGGCACTAAGAGACAAAGAGCCATAAAGGGAAACGAGACACTCCATGTGCGTACCCGTCCCGTGACAAATCGAGACAAAGTGGGGGTAGAGCGGGTAGCCGCGATACCAAAGGGACACGCGAAGAACGGTGAAAAAGGTAGACCGAGAGAGAGAGGTTCGTAGCGACTCCCCCCAGTCATGGGGGGATTGAGCGGAGAACTAAGAAGCCAGCCAATAGTCTTTGGGGTATCGGGGTAACACCCCGGAAACCAACCACAACACAAGCCCCGACGTCGCAGGTACGGTACACACACACAAGTCAAACACAACACACACGCGACCAGCGACACATGAGTCACCAACCAGCGTAGGTAGTAACACACACACTAGGGTCACCCTCAACACAAGGTAAGACACACAAAGGGGAGGGGCAAGCCACACGAAACAACCCACACCAACCCTAGGTAACGCTCATTGGGGGGGGTGGTTGGGTGGAAAACCATAGGGAGGGGGGTGGTTGGGTATGACCGGGGCCTTGCCGAGGCTGGTACCCCTCCATAGGGGTATATATGCGGACAGTGTTGTTTTGTCATTGGGGTTCGGTGTGTGGTTCTGCTATGGTTTGTGGGTGAAGAGGGTTGATTTGGATAGGTGGGGTAGGTTTTTTGAGGCGCGTAATGGTGGGTTGGGGGTTGAGCAGGCTGCTAGGCGGGCGCGGTTGAGTGTTTCGTCTGCTTATCGTTTTGAGCGGGGTGATCAGGGGTCTTCTGGGTTGGAGGCTGCGTCTGTGCTTGGTGTGTCTGTGGTGGGTGGGGTGGTTGTTGCTCCTCCTTTGAGTGTTGAGGCTCAGCGGGCTTTGGAGGATTTTGGGTTTTTTCGTTTGCGGTATTTTGGGCGTAGGTCTACTCCGTGGCAGGAGAGGGCTGCGTATGAGATTTTGCGGCGGTTGGAGTCTGCGGATCGGGAGTTTGTTGTGATGAATGAGCCTCCGGGTTCTGGTAAGTCTACGTTGTTTACGCATGATATTCCGTGTTGGATTATTGCTCGTGATCGTTCGATTCGTATTCAGATTGGTTCGCGTACTGAGCGTCAGGCGCGCATGTATGCGGGTCGTATTAAGAAGAGTTTGGAGCGTGATGCTCCTTTGCGGGTTAATGCTGATGATTTGATTCTTGGTAAGTCGTTTGATGCTGAGGCTACGTTGCAGGATGATTTTGGTATTTTTAAGCCGGAGGGTCGTTCAGATAAGTGGCGTGGTGATGAGTTGGTGGTTCGGCAGTTGGATGGTACTTCTCTTGATGATAAGGAGGCTACGTTGTCGGCTTGGGGTCAGGATAGTGGTTTTCTTGGTGGCCGTTTTGATGTTGTGGTGTGGGATGACTTGGTGGATCGGAAGAATGTTAAGACTGTTGAGTCGAAGGATAATATTCGGGAGTGGTGGGATACTGAGGCTGAGACTCGTTTGGAGCCGGGTGGGGTTTTGATTTTGCAGGGCCAGAGGATTGCTAATAATGATTTGTATCGTTATTGTCTTGATAAGAAGAATTTGGATGAGACTCCTAAGTACACGCATGTTGTGTTTAAGGCGCATGATACGGAGGGGTGTGATGATGATCATGGGTTGGACGCTAAGCCGTGGCCTGAGGGTTGTTTGCTTGATCCGTATCGTTTGCCGTGGAAAATGTTGGAGCAGGTTAAGTTTCAGAATCCTCGCCATTATCAACTTATTTACCAGCAGGAAGAGGGTACTGATGTTGGTGGCCTGATTGATCCTGTGTGGATTGATGGTGGTTTGGATAGTGAGGGTTATTATGCGCCGGGTTGTAAGGACCTTGAACGCAGCATCTACGAGATTCCCCCGCATCTTATAGATAGTGATGCTTGGTCGTTTATTACAGTTGACCCTTCCCCTACTGAGTTTTGGGCTGTGATCTGGTGGATGTACGACCCGGACACGGACCGCAGGTATATTATTAATTTGTGGCGACAAAGAATGAACCCCGAAGATTTCATTAGCCTTGACCTTAATACGTTCGAGTGGACTGGCCTGATCCCTGAGGTGACAGAAGAATCAAACAACATGGGTGTGCCTATTACGCATGTGGTGGTTGAGGTGAACGCTGCCCAGAGATGGTTGTTGTCTCAGCCTCACGTTCAAAAGTGGATGGAGCAGACGGGGCAAATATTTATTCCTCACACAACCTCTGTGAACAAGCGTGACCCTAAGTTTGGGTTTGAATCTATTGGTGATTTGTTTCGACAGGGCATGATCCGTATTCCTTGGGCGACACCACAATCTCGTTTACAGATGGGTTATTTAATACAAGAGGGTATATCCTATCCTGATGGAGACACGGATGATACCCTAATGTCTACGTGGTTTCAAAAACTTGCGGTAGAAAACCATTACACGCGGCGCAGGGAAGGCATGTATCAAATGGCTCGACCGGCATGGCTGTTTAACTCTCGTAGAGGAATTGCATGAACGCTCAAGAAGTTATCCAACTTTACCGTCAGAGACTTTCTTTCTATGGTCCGTTGCACCAGAAAATGAAAATCATTCAAGCAATCTATAACGGCACTATGGAAATACCTCTTCCTGACATGGAAGACAGCACCATGCCGTCCGTCCCTAATTTGCTTGCGCAAGGCGTTGACCAAATGGCTGGACGTATCACTTCTGTTGTTCCTTCAGTAACCTTTTCCAGCATTAAACCCGGTGTCCGGGTAAGTGACCGTAGGGCTTTAACTGCTTCCCGTACCGTTACGGGTTGGTGGCAGTCAGATCGTTTATCAATGAAAATGAAACAAAGAGGAAGGCACCAGATTGCTTATGGCATGTCTCCTGTTGTTATACGTTGGAATAATAAGGATAAGCGTCCGACTTGGCAGGTCAGGCATCCTTTAGAAACGTACCCTTCAACTGATATTCTTCCCGGTCACCTTTCACCAACTGACTGCATTTTTGCGTACCGCAGGTCAGTAGCATGGCTACGCTCAAAAGGCTACGGTGACAAACTACGCGCTCTTACAGGTGAAACAGAAATGCCAAACGATGCCAGCATCCTTCTTTTAGAGTACGTAAACACAGAACAAACAATGCTTATTGCTGCTGGATACAAATCCGTAGACCCATACGCAATGATTGAAATGGAATCAAACGGGACACAAATGCGAGGCGTTATTTTAGAAAACTATGCCAACATGAGTGGTGATGAAAACCCTGTTGTTATCCCAATGCGTATCACATTAGACACAGCAGGGGGACAGTTCGACAACATGATAGGCATGTACTATCAGCAGGCTAAACTTATGGCACTTGAAACAATCGCTGTTGAGAAAGGCATTTTTCCTGACACATATTTGGTTAGTCGTTCAGGTGAAGTGGGTCGTTTTCTTGACGGGCCACATGATGGTCGAACAGGAATGGTTAATATCATTGCTGGTGGAGACATCAAAGAAGTCCAATCCCAACCGGGCTATCTCACTAACCCAACCATTGATAGGTTGGAGCGTAGCCAACGTCTTACCGCTGGAATCCCCGCAGAGTTCGGCGGAGAATCAGGAAGCAACATACGCACTGGTAGGCGGGGCGACGCTGTACTTTCCGCTGTCATTGACTACCCAGTAGCCGAAGCCCAAGAAACATTCGCTTACGCGCTACAAGAAGAAAACGAAGCAGCCATTGAACTGGCTAAAAATTGGGACGGCACAAATAAAAGAACCCTATATGTCGGCACAGGTAACTCAGCACGACCAATCTCCTACATTGCTGATGAAACATTTGAAACAAAAGAACACATCGTTTCATACCCAGCAAGCGGAGCAGACCTCAACAGCCTCATCATTGGTATCGGGCAACGTGTCGGTTTAGGAATCATGTCAAAAGAAACCGCATCAACCTTAGACCCATACATTGACAACCCAGAATTTGAACACGACACAATTATTGCTGAAGGTTTAGAACAAGCCATAATGTCAGGATTACAACAACAAGCAGCATCCGGGGCAATCGCCCCCCTCGTTGTAGCCAAAGTAATGAAACTTGTACGAAGTGACAAAATGGAACTAGCAGAAGCACTCAACAAAGTAACAGAAGAAGCACTCAAAGAACAACAGGCGGAAGCAGAACAAACACCTAACTCTGTTAGCGCAGACGCAACCGTACAAGCAATGGCTGGCCCACAGGCCGCAGGAGGCCCACAGGCAGCCGTACAAGGCCCAAACCCCAGCCAGCAGAACTTAGGGTCCCTACTATCAACACTACGTAGAGGAGCAGCATAATGCCACGAGGCGGAAAACGAGAAGGAACACCCGGCAAAGGCTATTCAAATCGTACCGATTTAACAAGCAATTACGACCAGCAAGCAGGATCACCTGCTGCTGGTGGCATGGAAGCACCTCCCGCCCCACCCATGCAAACCCCAGAAGACTCCCCTAACTTAACTGATCCAACCCAATTCCCAGAAGAACCTATTACCGCAGGTTTACGAAGTGGACCGGGAGCAGGACCAACACGAGACACAAGAATGGAAGAAACACAACAACTAGCCCGTTTCCTTCCCCTTATCGGATTGTATTTAGATAACCCAGATACACCAGACAGCGTAAGGTCCCTGTTTCGTTACATTAAAGGTGCTTAAATGGACATGTTTGTGAAAAACCTTGCAGCATTTACTGATGCGTTGGGAGTAGAAAACGCCCCAACAATCGTTCACATGAGTATTATTCCGTGGCCTGATGACGCAACCAGAGACTCTTTCATTAAAGGTTTAACTGGTATTGACATGAGTAGGAATTATTAATGATTGGTACTGATAAAGAAAAAGCGCGTCAAAAACGTCTTGAAGAACAAAGAAAATTTGCTCAAGATATGGCTAACAACCGTGCCCAAAAACAAGGCATAGCGAATCCTTTATACGCATCAAACCCGTTTGAACCATCAGCATACCTACCAAGTGTACCCAGCGACCCTGCTTTGTCACAACCATTACCTTCAGGTCGTTTCATTGACCCACTTATCCCTTCAGGTGCCGCTGTCGCGCGAGCAGCAGACATTGATGAATTTAGAAACAACCCTAAAGGATACGTTCAAGAAAATACTGCTAGCCTAAACAACGAACAGTCCCTTATTGATAAGGGCACAAGTATGATGGCTCGTATTTTTGATTACCGTGACGAAGCAGATTTATCTTTCTTTGGAATAAATCTTAGTGGTGTTGAATCAGTATTTGACGGTTTCTTCAAACACCTCGTTGGTGGATACGACTTGTTAAACATTGGACTTGGTGGATTAATTTCTGCTGCACCCGGTGGTGTACGCACTTTGTCTTACGATGAACTTTCTGGCGGTTTAGATGTTGGGCAAGTTTTTAGTGGCGAGATGGAACCGGGTATGGCTCCTTCACCCGGACAAATCGCTATCGCATCTGTGGCTGCGGAAGCAAAACGTATCCGTGAAGGTGGAGGACGTTTATCAGATGTTTTGTTAATGAACCCTGCTACTGCACCGTTTATTCTTGCTGCGCTCGCTGCCGACACAAGCCCTTTGCAAAAAGACGGTTTCAACATTATGGACACGGAACAACGCGAAAAAGCGTTTTCTTCTGGGTTTGAACAATGGATGTCTGGCATTACTGATGCTGGTTTAATGTTCGTTGATCCTGCTATTGGTGCTGGTGTTGGTCTTAAAGTAATGCGCCTTGGTTTGCTTGGTAAACCGGGTAGTGTTAAAACCGCTCAGGCTTTTAAGGCATTTGGTGATGACGCTGTTGAAGAAATGGGTACTGGTGGTAATGCCCGTGTTGAAGAAATAATTAAAATGGGTGAAGCACGTAATCTTGCACAAGAAATGCCTGAAGGAATTATTAACCGTGTCACTTCTGATCCAAGTTTCCGCCCTCAACAACTAATTGATCCTGTTACGTTTAATGCAGTAGACCCTATTCCTGATTATAAAAATCCTTTGGCTAGGACACTTCATCAATGGCATACAGTTGATGATCAAGGTAGACGAACAATGTCTGTTGAAGAAATATCTCTTGATCCTAGTTTTAATGGTTTAACTGATAGAGCAACTATCGCTAGTCTTATTCACAAGTCAGATAGCCCAGCGGTTTCTAACCTTATTCTTCAGTCGGCTATTGGTACTCCGGGTGCTTCACAAAAACTTGCTTTGCTTGATGCTGGTTATGCAGATATTATTTTTAGGTATCGTAGAGAAGAAGCAGCGTTTAAGTCACTTGGTACTGAACCTCAAAAGGTTAAAGAAGCGGGTGACGCTTATCTTAAAGAAATTGAAAACACTAAACAAAACATTGCTAATCTTGAAGAGCAAATTCGTGGTATTGAAGGAATAGCAAAACCTACAACAAAAGATTTAACTTCTAATGGTTTATTAACTCAACGGTTAAAAACATTGAAACAAAATTTAGATGAGTTAACTGAGTTAAATGATATTGCTTCTGGTAGGAAGCAAATAGATTATTTAGATCCTACGAGTGCTTTCTACCGTCAAGATCGTGCTGACGCTATTGTCGAATCATTGTTTCGTTCTGGTGATGTTTATGATCAAATGTTGCACACTAATATGTTTGATGCTGCTGCTACAAGTAGAACCTTTCTCCCTGCTTACAATAACGCTTACAGTCGTATGGTTATGGGTTCTCGTGAGCGTAGGCGTACAGCGAAGTATCAGTATTCTGCTGAAGGTACAAGTATTCTTCCAAAGAAAGTTACTACTAAAAATGAGTATGGTGAAATCATTCGTGAGAAAGATGGATGGTTTAGTAAATCAGCGTTTGAAGGAACAAGTAGATTACAAAGGAATGTTCGTGTTTGGCGTTGGATGGGTGCAGAAACACCTAATGGTTATATTGGTTTGAAGGGTACGGCTACTGTTGGTTCTGAGCGTGAGTTTACTGCTGCTCTTGGTACAGAGTTGTTTACTGGAGAGTCTGTTAAAGTTTCTCGAAATATTGTAGATCCTAAAACTAAGCAAAATGTTTTTGAAACTATTGAAGATGGTGCTGGTAAAAAAACTTTACGTGTTAAAACTGAAGAAGTAGAAGTGGGTGGGCAAGCAGCAAGAGAAAAATATTTTGGTGAGTTTTATGAAGCATTAAATAACCCTAATATAGATGCCAAGCAAGTTCTTGATGATATTGAAAGACGTATTGCAGATGATTACGCAGCGGCTTATGGTTTAGGTAAAGATGGTTTGGAAGAAATTTGGAATCAGGCTAATAAAAAACGTGCCGCCCAGTTGGAACTTATTTCCAAAAGAGGATATTTTGTTGATCCTGAAGATGGAACAATTCAAACTGTTGGATACCTTGATTCGCAACTTGCTAATGGTACGTACATGCAGAACTGGCATGAACTTGAAAAAATCCTTAAACAAACTTACGCCAAAGATAACGGTCAAACTCTTAAAGCAAAAATGAGTATGGCAGGTGAAGCAGCCGGTGGCGCATATGATTTGTTTAATAACTTTTGGCGACCAGCGACATTGATGCGTTTGTCGTATACGCAACGTAATATTTTTGAAGGTACTGTTCGTGCTATGGCTTATTCTGCAAGCCTTGCTCCTTTAACGTGGCCTATTGCTGGTACTGCTTTTGGTATTCGTAATAAGATTGTTAAAACAACAGTAAGTAAGAGAAGTAAGAAAGCAACGGAAGCAATTGCTGATTCTGAATTTAGTCCTTATTTGCGTGAAGTAAATGATGCTGCTGTTGATGATTATTTTTGGCAAACAGCGGTTCCTGAGTTGGGTGCTACTGATATTGAAAAAATGTATATTGTTACTCGTCCTGATAAGTCTCTTTCTAAAATGACTGAGGCTGATTATTTGGCTGGGGCGCAGTCTGCTTCTGATCGTTTAACGGCTGCTAGAGAAGCGGTGGCTGCAAACATTGACAAGTTTGATGCTGCTGTTGAAGGCACTGCTTTTGGGACATGGCGTAAAAAGAATCTTGCAGATTTAGATGAACAAATAAAAAGCAATGATGCTTCTTTAGAGGCTCTTATCGAAACTGCTCAAGACATTATGGAAGAAGGGTTTGATAATGTTTTTGATGAGCGCACGTTGCAAAATCTTTCGGAACTTATTGCTGCACAATCTAAAGTAGTTATGGATCGTGAAAATCTTGCTACTAGCCCTAGTAAAGCAATGTCTATGTATCGTACTCAGGCAGGGCGACAGAAGCGTATTGGTAGTGGTAGGTCACTTGGGCCTGATGGTGGATATTATGATGATGCGTTTACGGGTCCGTATGATCAGATTAACCGTGATCTTATGTCGGCTGATGGAACTGTTACTCAATCGTTGTCGTTGAAGGCTGATATTTGGAACTCGTTTTTTAGAAAAGTAAGTATACGTCCTAATAGTTCTGTTAAATTTGAACCGGGCTTAGAAAAGCAATGGACTGCTGGGCTTGCTGACGCTATTGAAGAAGCATCTTCTTCTTGGATTATACGTTCTCTTGTTAAAAATAAATGGAATCGTGAAGCGGTTCTTAAAGAAATGACTTCAACTGAAGAAGGTAATACTTTTCTTATTCGTTTGTTAAGCCAAATGGGTGAAGGTAATTTAGAGAGTGTTGCTAAAACTGTTCCTGATGCTTATGTTGGCGCTGCTCAAGCGGGAGAAAAGGTTGCTGTATCAGCACGTAAAGATGTTAAAAAGTTTGCTGAGATGGAGCGTTCAGCGGCAGGTGTTCAAAGGGTTACTGTTACTGATTTAGAACAGGCCCGTGTGTATCTTGATGAAGTTTCTTTGCAGGTTCGTGGGCAGATGCAGCATCGTTCTGAGTTTTTGTCTTTGCTTGAAACTAGGGCTAATGAAAAGTTGCGTGGTACTGCTACTGAAACAACTAAGATTACTCCTGAAATGGTTGGTGATGCGCTTAAGTTAATTCCTGAAGACCAGCGTGGAACTCTTGGATATATTCAAGGTTCTAATGTTGTCCAAATGGGTACAGATGGTGTTATGAATATTTGGGCTAAGTTTACTAGCAAAATGTTTAGGGCTTTGGGTACTATTCCTGAAGACGCTATTACTCGTGGTGGTTTTTATAATACGCAGTATAAGGTTGCGCGAAATATTCTTATTGAACGTCATCTTGTTAATAGTGGGCAAGGCGATAAGTTGCTTAAGGGTAAGGCTCGTAGTGCTTCTAATGCTGAGCAGGGTGGGACTATTGCGCATGATTCGTTTAAGATTTCTGCTGCTGAATTGAATAGGATTCAAACTCAGGCTCATAGGCAGGCTTTGAAGGATACTCGTGAGTGGATGTACACGATTGAGCGGCGTACTAATCTTGGTAAGTATGGGGAATGGATTTTCCCGTTTATTAGTGCTACTCAAAATAGTGCAACGGTGACGGGTAAGTTGTTGTTTAAGGAACCTTGGCTTGCTCCTATGATTGCTGATTTGTGGCGTATGCCTAGTCGTCTTGGTATTGAGGATGAGAATGGGAATCTTACTCTTCCTATGCCTATGGATTGGGTGACTAAGAGTTTGCAGGATAATGTTGATTTTCCTGTTATTGGCGGTATTTTAAGTCCTGAAGATTTGTTAAATATTCCTAAAGATGGTTTGAATGTGTGGATGCCTGAGACTGGGTTTGGTATTGTTCCTCGCCCAACTCCTTGGATTCAGGTTAGTGCTAGTGAGTTAATGAAGGCTAATGCTTTTCCTATTGAAACTCCTCAGGCTATTAAGTCTATTCTTGGTGAAGAGAATGGTAACGAGTTTTATGGTTTGTTTAAGGATTATATTTTTGGTGAAGGTCAGGGTGCTTCAACTAAATTGTTTTCTTGGGATAAGTTGATTCCTGCTTATGGTCAAAAGTTTTTGCAGTCTCGTGATGAGTTATCTGAACAGTATGGTTACCAGTATGCGTTGCATATGCACACACAAAATATGCGGTGGAGGGCTGGTGAGCGTGATGATGCTCCTAATGCTGAAGAGATTAATAAGCGTGTAACTAACTCGTTTTGGTTTAGTTTGCTGGGTAATCAGGGTGTTCCTACTCCTCTTACTCCGTTCCCTATTCTTACTCGTCCTAAAATTGAAACTCCTCAGGCTGCTTTGCAGGAAGTGTATAAGCAGTTGCAGGCTGCTAATCCTTTAACAGCGAACATGAATATGGATAATATGTTTGGTGATTGGGGTCTTGAGGCTTCTCTTACTAAGGTTACTAAGAATGTTGGTGGGGCTAATCCTAATCCTCAGGCTGTTTCTGATAGTAAAACTTTGGAGCCTTTGATTCGGGAAGTTTCTTCTAATGTTGGGGAGAAGGATCTTAGTGTTCTTGGGATTCTTGTTAACAATCGTCGTGCTGCTGAAGATTACGATCAGGGTGCTTATAACTGGCAGAAGGTTGGTAAAATTCCGGGTACTAATCGTGAGTGGCGTGAGGTGCAGTCTCCTCAGGAGGCTAATGCTGAGCGTCAGAAACTTGTTGGTTGGACTGTTTATCGTAAGGCTATTGATCAGTTGGATGGGCAGTTGCGGTCGGCTGGTTTGAGTTCTTACGAGTTGAAGGCTGCTGCTCCGTATAAGGCTGCTAAGGATCGTTTGGTTGCTAACATGATGTCTAATCCTGATTATGAGGGTTGGATTGTTGATTTTCAGGATCGTGGTGGTTCTAAAACTCAGTCGGCTGTGCGGGTTTTGGAGTCTGCTATTAATAATGATGATTTCCGTAATCTTCTTATTAATGGGCAAAAAGAAGGTTTGCTTGGGATAATGGATGAGTATGTGAGTATGCGCCGAAATCTTATTGCTGTTCTTGATCAGTCTGGGCACAGTATTGAGCATGATAGTAATTTGCAATGGAAAATTGGGTGGGATGCTATGCGTACTAAGTGGCGTAATCAAGATGAGCGGTGGGCTGAGATTGATAGCCTATACTTAAGCGGAGATAGTAATCCACAAGCACCGGGTAATATTTACTTGCAACAGTTGGCTAGTGAAGAAGGAGTTGGACAATGAGTTTAATGCAACCGAGTCCGAGTACAGGACAGTTTCAGAACTCTCTTGAGGCTCAACAGTTGGCTGGATCTATGGGGCTTAGTGGTGTTTTTGGTCAACCTTCCGCTACAGATGGAATGGTTTATCTTGGACCTGATTATGATTTAACTAAAGGTGTTCCTACTTTGCTGCAAAAACCGGGGGCATCTAATGGAATGTTTACTATTGATGAGGCTAAATCTCGTTATGTAAGTATGAACCCTCAAGAAATTAAGCGTTTTGATAATGCTATTGAAAAATTAACAGGTAAAAAACCTACTGGATTAAATAACCAATATTATTGGGAACAGATGATTGATCAGGCTGGCGTTTATTCTAATGCGACAGGTAAACCGATCAGTCCTTGGGATGTGGCAGAAATGTTGGCTGCTCGTTCTCCTGCTGGCGCGGGTGCGGGTGGCGGATATTCGGGTCCAACTAGGACTGTTTATAACGATGAGAATGTTAATTTAACTGATCCTTCTAGTGCCCGTGCTCTTATTGATAATGCTATTGGTAGTTATTTGGGTCGTAAACCTTCGACTAAAGAATATAAAACTTTCTTGCAGGCGTTGAACGCTACTGAGGAAGCGAATCCTCTTATTAGTAGGAGGGTTACTGATTCTTCTGGTTCTGCTAATCCTGCTTCTCAAACTGTTTCTAATAAGGGCACATCTGAGGGTGGGGTTTCTACTCAACAGTTTGCTAAGGAATATGCTAAGAGTGATGAGCAGTATGCTGAGACACAACTTTCTACTACTGGTTTGCAATCGTTTCTAAGTATGTTGGGATAGGGATTATGGCTGAAGAGACTAAAGATCAGGGTATTAAAAACTTAACTAAGGTTCCTAATAAGAAACTTACTGCTAACCAGCGGGAGAATAAAAGGACCGCTAAGGCTTCTGGTATTACTGACGTTAACTATGATGGTGTTCCTGATCAGGATCAACTTGATGTTAGTTCTTTGAGTCCTGATCTTCAATGGATTACTAAGATCATTGATAGTAATGATGAGTTGAAGCAAATTTTTGAAGAGAGTTCTCGTAAGGGTTTCTTTGAACCTGAGGCTGGACAGCAGGGTTTGAACAATTTTCAAAACAAAATTATGGGTTCGACATGGTGGCAGGAAAATAATCAGTATGCTCGTGCTGCTTTTAAGTTACAGAAAACTGATCCTGCTGCTTATGCTGCTTCTCTTGATGAGTCTAAGGAAGTAATTAAACGTCAGGCTTTGTCTATGGGTATTGGTCCTTTGGATGAGGCTAAGTTAAATGAGTTGGCTCAGCAAAGGGTTAATGATGGTTGGGATCAGCCTGAGCGCGAGTTCAAACTTATTGATGCTATTGGTAAGTATGCTCAGGATACTCCTGCTTCTATGGATGAGCCTAAGGGTGATATTAGGACGTATGCTATGCAGTTGCGTAATACTGCTTCAGCGAATGGTTTGAAATTTTCTGATGATTATTTTCAGAGTCAGGCTAGAAGTATTGTTATGGGGTTGACTAATAAGGAAGATGTTGAGTTGGATATTCGTGAGCAGGCTGCTAGTTTTTGGCCTTCTTACAGCGATAAGATTCTTGCTGGTCAGAATGTTCGTGATCTTGCTAGTAGTTATTTGTACACGATGGGTACTGAGTTAGAGATTGATCCTCAGAGTATTGATTTGAATGATCAGTATATTCGTGGTGCTTTGACGGGTGTTGATGATAAAGGTAATTTTAAGCCTAAAAGTTTGTGGGAGTTTCAACAGTCGCTGCGTAATGATCCTCGTTGGATGAATACGAATAAGGCTCAGAATCAAGTTGCTAGTACGGCTAGTAGGGTTATGGAAATGTTTGGATTGGTGGGCTAGTAATGGAATTAACTCAAGAGCAAGTAAACGCGGCTTATAATAATCCGTTTGCTAACGTAGATCCTAATGCTGCTTTTATTGGTAGCAATGTTAGACAAGACCCTTATTGGAAATTGTGGGAAGAAACGCAGGCTAAGAATGCTGCTGCGGCAAATAAACCTCCTAAAAAAGAGGTAGAAAAGGTTGCTGTTGATCCTAATCAGTTTTTTATAGATCAGGCTAATTTAGCGGAGACAAGGCGTGTAAACAACGTTGTGGCTACTTTACGTGGCTTGATGGATACTTATGGTCTTTCTTCTCTCATGGGAAAGATTGAATCGTATGTAAAAAGTGGTCTTGATGGTGACGCTGTTATTGCTCAGATTCGAGACACTCAGGAGTATAAGGATCGTTTTCCTGCTATGGCTGCTTTGTCTGCGAAGAAGAGGGCTATTAGCGAGGCAGCGTATATTGATTTTGAGCGTAATGCTGCTGGATTGGAACGTGCTTATGGTTTGCCTGCTGGGATGCTTGGCACAGACACTATCACTAATCTTATAACCAACGAAGTATCTGCACAAGAACTAGAGAACCGTGTCACTATGGCAGCAGCCGGAGCGTTCCAAGCAAGCCAAGAAGTACGCGACACTTTCCGCGACTACTACGGTATTGAAAGTGGAGGTTTAACAGCATACTTCCTTGATCCTGAGAAAGCACTACCGTTACTTAATAAACAGTATGCGTCTGCTCAAATTGGTGCTGAAGCCCAAATGCAAGACTTCTCTATTGCTTCTGGTATGGCTGAAAGACTTAACGAGGCTGGTATTACTCAACAAGAGGCTCGTCAAGGTTTCGCTCAAACCGCTAGACAACGAGGTTTCATGCAAGGGCGTGGAGATGTTGTTTCACAGGAGCAATTAATTTCTGGAAACTTGATGAATGATCAGCAAAGCCAGAAGGCTATTGAGCGTGTTCAAAAGGGTCGTGCTGGTCAGTTCCAACAAGGTGGGGGATTTACTTCTAACACACAAGGTGTTGGTGGTTTAGGTTCCGCAGCGACACGCTAACCCTAAAGCAACATAAATGCTTCTTTGTGTCTATACTATGAACAGTACCTTATATTGGCCCTTCTGAAAAGTGGGTGTGCTAGTAGTTAAGGTTTTTTCCATTGAGACGTTGGCCTGTCTTATATGAGTATTTTGGCTAAACCATATCTTGAGACAAACCTGTCTCAAAAACACACAACCTCCGTATGAATCTCCCATTCATGCGAGTTTAAGGAAGGGAAGAGCAATGTCCGATTATGAAGAAGATTTTGATTCCAATGAAGTTGATGCTGTTGGTGATAATGGAGACATTAAAAGTCTTCGTCGCGCTGCTAATGGTAAGAAACAATTGGAAAAGGAATTGGCTGATTTGAAACGTGAACTGGCTTTTGCTAAGGCTGGACTTCCAATGAATGACCCGAAGATGAATTATTTTGTTAAGGGTTATGAGGGGGATATGACAGCGGAGGCTATTCGTCAGGCTGCTTTAGAATCCGGTTTCTTAACATCACAGGGGCAGGAAGATGATTCTGTCATTGATAATGTTGCTGCTGCTCAACAACGAGTTATGTCTGCATCATCTGGAGTCGCGTATGAGGGACTTTCAGAGGAAGCGGCTCTTGCTCAACTTGAGTCAGCGATGGAAGAAGGCGGGATGGAAGCCATGTTGGATGTTGCTCGACAGTTCGGTATTCCAACAAACATTGACCAGTAAAGGAAGTTAAAATGCCAGCAGGTACAGGTACACCCGGCTCGAACCAGAACGGTCCAGCCACCAGTCCGATGTATTCGCCCGGTGAGATTGTCACCGCAGCGGGTCCACTATCCATTAACGCTCCAGCACCTATCGTAGACATTACGCTTGGTAGCCAGTTCGTTACTAAGGCGTATGACCTTGCGGTCTATCCGTCACTTCGCCCTGAACTGATCTTCGATCAATTCGCTACAGTTCGGGCTTCTAACACCACGCACCGTGGCGGTTCAGTTCGTTTTTCATTCGTGGATGACATTTCTGAGCAAACCACTCCGTTGCTGGAAAACATTGATGTTGACTCCGTAACCTTGTCATCCAAGGCTCTTACGATTGCAATGCGCGAATATGGAACGGCTGTTACAAACACCGCTCTTATCCGTGGAACTTCAATGATCGCTATGGACCCACTTATCGCAGAGCGTGTTGGTTACAACGCCGGTCTTTCTGTTGATACGTTGGCTCGTGTTGCACTAGACGTAACATCTATTACTTATGATGACGCTACCACCGGAAGCGTTGGTTCTATTGGTGACGCTGCTGCTCCTCTTAGTGGCGATGCTCTTCGTGATGGTGTTGCTATTCTTCGGTCGAACAATGTTCGTCCGTTGCGTGGTGGCAACTATGTTGCTGTCATTAGCCCATATCAGGCTCAGCAGTTGATGTCTGATACTACCGATACCGGCTTCCGTTGGATGGTTGGTTATGCAGGTGGTATGGGTACTGCTGGTAACAGCGTGTTCATGGGTGAGGTTGGAACTTACGAAGGCGTTCGTCTCGTTGTTAACAACCACCTTACGAATCAAGGTCGCGGTTACCTGATGGGTGCTGAGGCTCTTGCTAAGGCGTACAGCACGGCTCCCGGTTTCGGTCCTCAGCCCGGAACTGTTGTTGCTCCTGTTGTTGATAAGTTGAAGCGTTTTGCTTCGGTTGGCTGGTACCACCTTGTTGGTTACTCAGTGTTCCGTTCAGAAGCACTTCTTCACATTAATACTCAAGCAACATTGGCTTAATGAGTAGCCCCTCCTCCTGATTTAAGATTGGGGGGAGGGGAATCCTCTTATAAAATTTAGGAAGGTTTGAAAATGGCTACAGCAGATAGTATGGCTCGCGCAGCAGCAGCGAAGAAAGCAGCAGCAGCAGCGAAGAAAGCAGCAGCGAGAAATAAAAGAATTGCAACAGCAAGAAAGACAAGTACCACAAGAACAAGTGCAGATCGCTTGTCGGGTGCTAAGCGTACTGGTGTTACTGCTGGTAAACCGTCTGGGACTATGGCTCAACGCGCTAAGCAAAATGCTGGTGTTAAAGATGGAACTGTTCGTCTTGGTGCTAAGGGTAAGGCGTATAACATGTATGACGCTAAGACCGCTACTTGGAAAAGAATTAAATCGGCTGGTGGTGTTAAGAAAGCCGCGCCTAAGAAACCGTTTACTCAGTATGGTGGCGTAAAGAAACCTTCTGCTGGAATGGTTGGTCCGGCGACGGTTGGTGTTAAAAATCCTAAGGATGGTTCTTTGTATCGTTTTGGTCCTCCTAACAATATTGAAACGTATCGTTGGAACGGTAAAACTAAAAAGTTTGTAAAGACTAAGTAAATGGCTACTCCTGCGTGGCAGCGGAAAGCGGGTAAGAACCCTAAGGGGGGCTTGAACGCTAAAGGTCGTGCGTCTTATAACAAGGCTACTGGTGGCAAATTGAAACCTCCGGTGAAGAAGGCCGCTGCTAAGAAGTCACCTAAATCCGCTGCTCGTAGGAAGTCGTTTTGTGCCCGTATGGAGGGTATGAAGAAGAAGAATACTTCGGCTAAGACAGCGAAGAATCCTAATAGTCGTATTAATAAGTCGTTGAGAGCGTGGGATTGTTAATGGCTTCTCTTGGTGAGACTTTTGTTACTAAGTCGTATGAGAAAGGTAAACCTAAAGTGAAGAAGAAGTCTGTGAAGATCACTGGGGTTAAGCACACGGTTAAGAAGGTTGGTGGTCGTGTTGTTGTTGATCATGCGGGTAACAAGGGTAAGAAGTGGGATAAAATTAATTTGACGAAGAAGGCTGGTGCTAAGACTGTTAAGCAGGGTGTTGCTGCTAGTCGTAAGTATCATTCAAGTAAGCCTCATGGAAGGGGTAAGTAGATGTGTTATAAGTGTGGGTGTTCTACACCTAATGATAAGAAGGTCGCTGCTCCTATGATTTTGGGTAAGTCGGGTGGTAAGTCGGAGGTTAAGAAGCCTACGGATACTAAACCGGGTAAGTATGCCTAAACAGTTTTGGGATAAGCCTAATCCTAAAAAAAAGTCTACGCCTTTGACAGCGAGTCAGAAGGCTGCTGCTAAGCGGAGGGCTAAGGCTGCTGGTCGTCCGTATCCTAATCTTGTTGATAATTCTGCTGTTCGGAGGAAGAAGAAGTAGTGACTATTCAGGTGCAGTTGTTGGGGCGTGGTACTTATGGTCCTCGTACTATTCAGGGTCAGGGTATTAGCCCGTTGTGGTCTTTTATTTTGCCTCCTCCTGCACAGAATAGTGTGATTATTTATACGGATGGGAGTGTCGCTGAACGTGCTACTTTTGAGAATGATGATATTCAAAACGATGATGTCCACACGTTTATTCTTGGGGGAACTGATTATCGTACTGATGTTGATTCCTTTGAGTATGAGTCGTTGACAGCGGCAGGGTACACTTGGCGTAATGTTTATACGGATAACGTGTATCCTGAAACCTACGATTCACAGTTTGATTAGGAGTTATTGATGGCTGATTTGACGCTGCCTACCCCGAATAAGAATCCGGGTGATGGTGCTCCTGCTGATGATACTAATCTTATTATTGAGGCGATTAATACTCTTAATTCTGCTGTAGAGGGATTGCCTGCTGGTCCTCAGGGTCCTGTTGGACCGCAGGGTGTGCAGGGTGTTCAGGGTGTTCAGGGTGATACTGGTCTTACTGGGGCGCAGGGTCCTACTGGTGCTGAGGGTCCTACGGGTCCTGCTGGTGTGCAGGGTCCTCAGGGTGATACGGGTCCTGAGGGTCCTCAGGGTGATTCGATTAATGTTAAGGGAACTAAAGCGACTGTTGCTGCTTTGCCTGCTCTTGGTAATTATCCGGGTGATGCTTGGATTGTTGATGAGGATGGGCATTTGTATGTTTGGAATGGTGGTTCGTGGATTGATGCTGGTACGTTCCAAGGTCCTCAAGGCGATCAGGGTATTCAGGGTATTCAGGGGATTCAGGGTATTCAAGGTGAAACTGGTTTAACTGGTGATACTGGACCTACGGGACCTCAAGGTCCTATTGGTAACACGGGTCCTCAGGGCGATCAAGGTATCCAAGGTATTCAAGGGATTCAAGGGTTAAAGGGTGATACTGGCGATACGGGTGCTACTGGTGCGACAGGTGCGACTGGGGCTACTGGTGCTACAGGTCCACAGGGACCTCAGGGTGACCCGACTACGGTTAATGGTAAAACTGGTACTTCTATTACTTTGACTGCTAGTGACGTTGGTGCTTTGGCTACTACTGGTGGAACTGTCACTGGTTCTACTGTTGTTAATGCCAACACCACGACCCCCGCTTTGCTTGTGACGCAAACGGGTACAGGTAACGCGTTGGTGGTAGAGGATTCGACTAACCCTGATGCGACACCGTTTGTTGTGAATGCTGCTGGCAATGTTGGTATAGGTACAAGTAGTCCGTCTGAACGGCTGCATGTTACAGATGTTGACTCAACAGGATTTGCTGGTATCTCAGTACAAAACAACAACGCTAATCTTGGTATCGCTGGCATTGATTTCGGCTCTGATCCAACGTATCGGAAGGCTGCAATTGGTCAATTGCGGCAGAGTCCTAACGGTAACGGGCCTCTTGTTTTCTATGTTGACTTAAATACTGATGCAGCAAACTGGGTTCCTGCTGATGAGAAAATGCGTATTATGCCTAGCGGCAATGTTGGTATAGGTACGAGCAGCCCCGCATACAAATTAGATATTAACGGAACAGTCAACGCAACAGCGGTTCTTGTTAATGGATCACCTTTGTCTGGAGAAACAGATTTTAGTCCATCATTTTTCCTTGGAGGTATGTAGTGACTACTGTTGCTGATCTTGTTGCGGATGTTCGTAGGCGCGTGTATGGGTCTATGACTGAGAATGTGAACCTTGCTCAGGTTTCAGCGTCAGCGGGTCAAACAAGTATTCAACTTGAACTTGGTGTTGATGGTATTCAGAAGGGCATGTTGCTTTCTAGTGGTTTGAACGTGTGGTTTGTTAAGGGTGTTTATTCTACGGATAACACGGTGTTTGTTATTCCGGGTTACGATAACTCACCTCGAAACTCTGTTGCTGCTGGGGACATGGTGTATGTGCGTCCTCGTATGACTGACTGGTATGCGTTTAACGCTATCAATGACCAGTTGCGTTCTATGTCTTCTCCTGAGGCTGGGTTGTACAAGATTGGTACTTGGGTTGCTGAGGTTGATCCTACTTATCAAACGTATGAGGTTCCTGTTGAGGCAGCGGATATGATTAACATTCTTCGTGTGCGTTGGCGTTGGCCCGGTACTACTGATGTGTGGAGTAATCTTGCTCCTCGACATTACCGTTGGCAGTACAGTACTGAACAGAATGTGGTTCGTTTGTTGTTGTCTATTCCTTCTGGTACTAAGATTGAGTTTACTTATAAGGCTCCGTTTAGTCAGGCTACGAGTCTTGCTGATGATCCTGTTGTTAATCTTGGGTTGTCTGATTCTATGTTGGATATTCCTGCTTTGGGTGCATCGGTTGAGTTGTTGTTGACTACTGAGTCTCGCCGTACACAGATTAGTTCTCAGGGTGATTCTCGTCGTCCTGATGAGGTTCCTGTTACTTCTAATAGTTCTATTGCTAATCAGTTGCAGCGTATGTATAAGTCTCGTGTTCAAGAGGAAATGTCTAGGCTTGTTACTCGCATCCCTATCTATAGGGGAGTTTAGTGCCTACACAAATAACTCAACCTTTTGATGAACCATTTTACGGCGGTGGTAGCGAGGCTGGTAGTAGTGCTTTAGCAAACCTTGGTGGTTCTATGGTTGCTATTAATGGTCATATTTATCCTATTGATACTGCGTCTAAGGCTTATTCGCAAAGGTCTATTGATGTTTTGCAACAACGTAACACTGCTGACAATCGTGACTTGTTGTTGCTTCCTCAAAACATTTGGAGGCAGCAAGTTTCTGATTGGAGTTCTGGCGCTGGTCAGTCTAACTTGGATCGTGATAACGCTATTCAGTCTCGTTACGAGGATTCGTTTGGTATTGATCCGTGGACAAGTTGGCGTTTTAGTTTGCTCCCTGAGACTACTAAGTTGCAAACGCTTAGTGGTAAGTCTTGGTTGACTTTGCATGATGGTTATCTTGTTGTTGTTAATGGTAATTACACTTATTGGTATTCTGATTTTGGGACTATGACTGCGAGTGTTGCTCTTGGCCCTGATCCTATTATTGATATTGCTGATCGTGGTGATGCGATTATGGGGTTGAATGATAATGGGTACATTTATCGTCTTGATGGGCCTGCTGATACGGCAGCGCGTTATTACAACGTTGTATTAACTGGCGCTAACATGATTGAGTGGGAGAAAGATTATCTTCTTGTTGGTCACGCTAACGTGTTGAAGTGGATTAAGACTGATAATCAGATTGAAACTATTTACACTAACCCTGATCCTTCTTTTAGGTGGGAGTCTGCGTGTGAGGGTCCTAATGCTATTTATCTTCTTGGTGGTAAGGGAGATAAGTGGGTTGTTCATAAGGTAACTATTAAAGATGATGCTACTGGTTTGAATCCAGCGATTGTTGCTGCTCAACTTCCTGATGGGGAGATTGGTTACACGATTAGCGAGTATCTTGGTTTTATTTTTATTGGTACTAATAAGGGTGTGCGTATGGCGCAACCTGATGCTAATGGTGATCTTCTTCTTGGTGCGATTATTCCTACTGATGAACCTGTTCGTTGTTTTGAGGCTCAGGATCGTTTCATGTGGTATGGGGTTTCTTCTATGAACCCCGGTTATGTTCCTGTGAATAGTGACACGGTTAACGTTTTTCCTACGAGTCCGGTTCCGGGTTTGGGTCGTTTAGATTTGACTACGTTTACTACTACTAATTTAACTCCTGCTTACGCTAACGATATTGCTGCTTGGGGTGAAGCGGCAGCGAATGTTACTTCGTGTGTTACTTGGTTGGATAAGCGCGTGTTTTCTGTTGAGGGTTCTGGTGTTTATTTTGAGGGTGTTGATCGTGTTCCTGCTGGTTGGCTTACGCAGGGTTCGATGTCGTTTAGTGTTGAGGATTTGAAGGCTTCTTTGTATATGCAGGCTAAGTGGGTTCCTAATTGTCAGGGGTTTTTGTATCTTGATTTGTCGTATGACGCTAGTTTGTATGCCCGTTATGCCCGTATACAGGTAAGTCCTAACAGTATTCGTAGCGACAACATTAACCTTTATGGCACTAAGTTCTCCAGAATCAACGTCCGTTATGTCATTATTCGCTGCCCTATTGATAATACTAAAGGACCTATCCCTACCCGCTGGGAGTTACGCGCCTTCCCTGTTAAAGGTCAAGCATCACGTTGGGATGTCCCTGTTTTAATCGCTGACGAAGTTGAAATCAACGGAATGGTAGAATCTAGGAACTCGTTAAACGATAAAAATGCGTTACTGGGTTTGATTCAAAACGGAACTGTCTTCCAGTATCAAGAGTCAGGTCAGTCGTATCAGGTTCTTGCCCGTGATTTTGTGTGGCAACCTGAACGTCTGTCTACTACTGGTAATGGTTGGCAGGGCACGTTTTTGATTACTCTTGAGGAAGTGGTGTAAATGAGACGTTCATATGCTGGTAATGCTAAACTCGCTGTTTTAACTGCTGTTTTGAACGGGTCTACAGCGGCTCTCACTATTGAGTGTGGTGATCTTTCTAACTACCCTACAGGTTCTTCTGGACCGTTCTATGTGGTTGTTGATCGTGGTAAGGTTGTCGAAGAGAAGATTCTTTGTTCTTCTCGTGCCGGAAATGTTTTGACTGTGTTTGATAATGGGCTTGTTAATGGTCGTGGGGCTGACCAAACAACTGTAACTCCTCACCAAATTGGTGCTGAACTGGAGCACATTTTTACTGCCACGGACGCTGACGAGGCTAACTTGCACGTTAATTCAGCCTCAAATGTGCATAGTGTGACTGGTAGCGTGGTGGGAACTACTGATACTCAAAATTTAACTAATAAGACTCTTACTGATGTTTCCATTAATGGTGCTACCTTTAGCGGTACTATTAATGGTATTGAGGTAGGATTAAACCCGTTCTTTCTGATTGGAGCATGACATGGCAACAGCATACAAATACGCACAGGTACAAGGCACAGCGAGTACAGGGACGTACGCTACTTTGTACACGACACCCGCTGCTACTGAGGCAGTGATCTCTTCCCTCGTTAT
>Ga0129327_10000158_pt1 | contig 40295 bp, 37 predicted proteins | sample CPBDNA_6_FD_111799 | JGI IMG/M metagenome (GOLD analysis project Ga0129327, IMG submission 111799) | Freshwater to marine salinity gradient microbial communities from Chesapeake Bay, USA - CPBay_Spr_31_0.8_DNA | ecosystem: Environmental > Aquatic > Marine > Coastal | place: USA: Chesapeake Bay... | reverse complement strand
GTAAACCTAATGTCAGAACACTGACTATTCCCAGAATGAACGCTTGAATTAGGCCGGCCCGAACGCTTACCATTCCCGCAGCAACTGGGCGCGATCCAGTTCTGTGCATCTGGGCATCAATATCTCTGTCATAAACACTATTAAAAGTATTTGCACTGGCAGCTGCAGCCGTACCACCAACCAAAACAGCAATGGTTGGCATTAAGGGCGGCATGCCTCCTGAGGCAAGAAACAAGGTTGGGACAGCTGTTGCAAGTAGGAGTTCAACAATTCTTGGTTTGGTAATCCAAAAATGTACTGCAGCACGCTCCTTCAACGTCTGAAAAGTCGCTGTGCCCATTAAGCCAACTTACCGTGCTGTAACCTTTCGCGCCTCAGGCACGTGCCCACGGTCCCAGCAATAGACTGGAGCAATGTCAGAGATGGTTGTGAAGCACCCTGCCCCACTGTCCGCAGACCTCGTTTGGACCGAGACTGACCACAGGGCGTTGACTCACGCCCGAGCTCTTGCCATGGATGCTGTCCAGAAAGTGGGCAATGGACACCCTGGTACCGCAATGAGCCTTGCTCCATTGGCATATCTGCTCTTTCACAAGGTCATGCGCCATGATCCATCCGAACCTAGGTGGTTGGGCAGAGATCGATTTGTGCTCTCTGCCGGTCACTCAAGCATGACGCTCTACACGCAACTATTCCTCAGCGGTTATGGTCTATCACTTGATGACCTCAAGTCCTTTCGAACGCTGGGAAGTCTTACTCCGGGACACCCTGAATATGGTCACACCGAAGGAGTAGAGACAACTACCGGTCCTTTGGGTCAGGGAATTGCGACTGCGGTTGGAATGGCCATGTCAGAGCGGTTTGAACAAGGGCTATTTCCTGGCGCGCCATTCGAACATCGAGTGTGGGTAATCGCCTCAGATGGTGATCTAGAAGAGGGTATTTCCTCAGAAGCGTCTTCTCTGGCCGGTACTCAGGCCTTGGGGCACCTGAATGTGATCTGGGACGACAACAGAATCTCCATCGAAGGTGATACATCCGTGGCCTTCACAGAGGATGTTGTGGCACGGTATCGGGCATACGGCTGGGATGTCCATGAAGTTGACGTGTCGCCCAATGGTGACACTGACATCCCTGCGTTGTTTGCCGCCCTCATTGCCAGTGCCAATACGCTGGAAAAGCCGAGTTTTATTCGTTTGCGCACCGTCATCGCTTGGCCTGCACCCAATGCACGCGGCACCGCCAAGTCCCACGGCTCGGCACTCGGTGCAGAGGAGGTTGCTGCAACCAAGCGGGAGTTGGGACTCGATCCTGCCAAGGATTTCGATTTCGATGACGAGTTACTACAAAACGTGCGCTCAAACCTTGACCATCAAGTACAGAAAATGCGCTCCCAATGGGACCGTGAGTTTTCGCAATGGCGTGATGGCGACCCTAATGCTGCGGCACTTCTATTGAGGCTCCTTTCTGGTGAACTTCCAGAAAACTTAGAGGCACACCTTCCTAATTTTGCCCATGATTCAAAAATGGCCACGAGAAAAGCTTCCGGATTGTGCATTAACGCATTGGCACAACATATGCCCGAACTCTGGGGTGGCTCCGCTGATTTGGCCGAATCGAATAACACCTGGATTGATAACTCTCCAAGTTTTCTACCCTATTTCTCTGACACATCATCACCCTATGGCCGCAATATTCATTTCGGAATCAGAGAGCACGCCATGGGCGCAGCCCTCAATGGCATCGCACTCGATGGTTTGACACGACCATTTGGTGGAACCTTCATGGTCTTTAGTGATTACATGCGAGGCGCCGTTCGCCTTTCCGCTCTAATGAAAACAGCTGTGACTTATGTCTGGACACATGACTCAATCGGCTTAGGCGAAGATGGCCCTACTCATCAGCCGGTCGAACACCTGTGGTCCCTTCGAGCCATTCCAGGACTCAATGTGGTTCGCCCAGCAGATGCTCACGAAACGGCAGCGGCATGGTCACATGTTCTGGCTAAGAAGGAACCAACGGGACTCATACTTTCTCGACAGGATTTACCAGTCATGGACCATCCTTCGCGCTCAGAAATCTTTAATGGCGTTGCCAAGGGGGCTTATATTCTTGTCTCCGATGCTCAGCCCAAAGTCATTCTTATGGCTACAGGATCGGAAGTTCAAATAGCTCTCGCAGCTCGAGAATTGCTCCTAGCACAGGGCGTTGACAGCCGCGTGGTGTCAATGCCATGCCTCGAATGGTTTAATAAACAGAGCGCTGGATACAAAGAATCCGTGCTACCAGAGGCAATAGGAGCACGTGTTGCCGTCGAAGCTGGGGCAACTTTCGGCTGGTACTCCTTTGTCGGCCGACAAGGCAGCGTCGTTGGTCTCGATCACTTCGGCGCTAGCGCCTCAGCGCCTGAACTTTTTGACCAATTCGAGTTAACGCCTGATGCCGTAGTTCACGCTGCTTTAGAAACGATTGCCCGCAACACCTAACAGCACACGAAAGATGATCATGAACAATGTACTTGAGAAACTCACAGAATCGGGCGTCAGCATTTGGTTAGACGATCTCAGTCGGCACCGAATCATCAGTGGCAATCTGGCTGATTACATGAATAAGTACTTCGTTCGAGGCGTCACGACGAACCCCTCAATCTTTCACAGTGCCATCGCAAAGGGATCCAGCGACTATGCCAATCAAATAAAGCAATGCGCCGAGAAGGGTCTTAGTGCTGATGAGACCATTCGACTCATCACCACAGATGACGTGCGTTCAGCCTGCGATATTCTCGCTCCCGTTTACCAATCTTCAAAGGGAGTGGACGGCAGAGTTTCCATAGAAGTTGATCCCCGTCTTGCTCACGATACTGCAGGGACTATCGCCGCGGCTGAGGATTTGTGGGCACTGGTCGGCCGACCAAATTTGTTCATTAAAATTCCCGCCACCAAGGCTGGACTTCCCGCTATTACTCAAGTTATTGCGCTGGGAATCAGCGTGAATGTCACATTGATTTTTTCCGTGGATCGATACAAAGAGGTGATGGATGCCTACACGTCAGGTCTCGAGTTAGCAGTAACGAATGGAATTGATATCTCTTCCATTGAGTCCGTTGCTTCGTTCTTCGTTAGCCGAGTGGATACCGATATAGATGCCAAATTAACCAGCATTGGCACACCTTCAGCACTCACACTGCGCGGGCAGGCTGCGATCGCAAATGCTCGACTTGCTTGGCAGGCGCATCTAGATCATCTTGCATCACCCAGATGGCAATCCCTGACGGGGGCCAAGATCCAACGTCCACTCTGGGCATCCACAGGTGTCAAAGATCCTGCATATCCCGACACTCGATACGTTCTCGATCTCGTTGCACCTGGTTGCGTGAACACCATGCCCGAAGGCACACTTCTCGCCGTAGCCGACCACGGACTGTTTATCGGGGACACTGTCTCAGGAACGGCCGCTGCTTCTGCGAATGTGTGGGCAGAACTTGCAGGTCACGGTATTGATCAAAAACAGGTCTGCGACAACCTCGAAGCCGAAGGGGTCGACAAATTTGCCGTAGCTTGGTCCGAATTGTTGGAAACCGTGAACCTTGCGTTGGCCGCCTGGATTGAAACGGAAAGTACCACTTAATGCCGTATGTAAATCTACTCAGATCTGAGGATGATCAAAGGCTACCCCGCATCGCAGGTCCGTGTGCCGTAGTTCTTTTTGGAGTTACCGGCGATCTTTCTCGCAAAAAGGTCATGCCTGCAATTTACGACCTTGCCAATCGAGGCCTACTTCCCCCCGGATTCGCGTTAGTTGGGTTTGCCCGCCGAGATTGGGAGAATCAGGATTTTGCGGCAGAGGTCCACGATTCGGTGCGTGAACATGCCCGAACACCTTTTAATGAGGATACCTGGAAACAACTCGCAGCAGGCATTCGATTTGTGGATGGTGATCTCGCTGATCCTGCTGCCTACGACAGGCTCACATCCGTTGTCAAAGAGCTAGATGCAACGATGGGCACAGAGGGCAATCACGCATTTTACCTGTCCATTCCCCCAGGACTCTTTCCCACCGTTTTGGAAAACCTACAAACCTCTGGCCTTGCCAACAGTGGAAACGAAAACTCATGGCGGCGGGTTGTCATCGAAAAACCTTTTGGCCATGACCTTCGCAGCGCTCAAGAACTCAACACAATCGTCGACCGCGTGTTCCCCCCTGGGAGCGTCTTTCGCATTGACCATTATCTGGGCAAAGAGACGGTACAAAACATCCTTGCTGTCCGCTTCGCCAACTCCATGTTTGAACCATTGTGGAATAGCAACTATGTGGACAATGTGCAAATTACTATGGCCGAAGACATAGGTATCGGCGGGAGAGCTGGCTACTACGATGGAATTGGAGCAGCACGCGATGTAATTCAAAATCATCTGCTGCAACTGTTGGCATTAACAGCCATGGAAGAGCCCCTCTCATTCAGTGCGGATGATGTCCGAGCCGAAAAAGAAAAGGTGCTCAGGGCCGTTAGAGTTCCGCTGGATATTGGAGCACACACATCACGCGGTCAATACGCGGCGGGCTGGCAGGGTGGTATTCCCGTCATTGGTTTCCTCGAAGAGACCGGAATACCAGCAGATTCACCAACGGAAACCTTTGCGGCCATGCGCCTCAATGTTGAGACGCGGCGTTGGGCAGGCGTACCCTTCTACCTGCGAACAGGCAAGCGACTGGGCAGAAGAGTCACAGAGGTTGCGGTCATTTTCAAGAGGGCCCCTCATTTACCGTTCACCGCGGTGCCAACTGAAGAACTAAGTAACAACGTACTCGTCTTTAGAATACAGCCCGACGAGGGGATTACAGTGCGCTTTAGTTCCAAAGTGCCTGACACGAGCCCTATACAGGTGCGCGATGTCACCATGGATTTTCAATATGGAGATTCATTCGTGGATACCAGCCCTGAGGCTTACGAACGTCTGATACTCGACGTTCTACTCGGTGATCCCCCACTTTTTCCCCGCCATGAAGAAGTGGAACTTGGATGGAAAATACTTGATCCCATTCTGGACTTTTGGAGCTCCCATGGCGTACCTGAACAGTACGCATCCGGAGGCTGGGGTCCCTCCAGTTCTTATGACATGATCGCTATCGATGGTAGAACATGGAGGAGACCATGATTCGCCTTGAGGACACCAGCGGCAGCGCGGTTGTGGCAGCTATCGCCGCTGAACGGCATCGCCAGGGATCACCCACCACAGGAATGGTGCTCACCATGTTGATCCTCTCCGACGAAGAACTGCAATCTGATGCGACATCAGCCGCTGTTGCTGCCGCACGTGAACATCCCATGCGGATCGTGACTCTGATACCTCGACCAGGACGTACCGCCCCGACATTGGATGCAGAAATAGCAGTGGGTGGCGACGATGGTCCGGGCGAGGTGGCCGTACTGCGATTACGCGGAGAGCTGTCGCTTCACGCCAATTCTGTTGCGGTTCCCCTGCTTTTGCCAGATACACCCGTGGTTGCCTTTTGGCCGTCCAATGCTCCACACGTACCCGCCGACGACCCGATAGGCAAGCATGCCCAGCGTCGAATCACTGACTCCGTCACCTGTGAAGACCCACTAGCGGCACTTACCGAAAGGTCTCGAAGTTATCGACCAGGAGACACGGATCTTGCGTGGTCTCGGCTAACACCGTGGCGTTCGATTATCGCATCCGCTTTTGACCGACCTGTCAATGATGTGAAGAAGGCAAGAATAATTGCAGAGGCAGGAAATCCAAGTGCTGCACTACTGCGAGTGTGGCTCAGGCAACGACTATCAGTTGACATTTCTATTGACTGGGACAGCAATCCAGGAATATCGTCCGTTGCATTTGATACCGCGGATGGTGAACTCTCCATCACTCGAACGGACCGGATCAATGCAATTCTCAAGCGTCCCGATACACCTGACGCTTCTATTTATTTACCGCGCCGCGACCTTGCAACCCTATTGAGTGAGGAGCTCAAGCGGCTCGATCCTGACGAAATGTACGGAACCGTGATCAAAGGTTATGGCCAAGGCCAGTGACCAATAACCAATGATTATTAGCCATCTGACCGCTGAGCAATGCGTGGAACAAGCTCTTGCAATACTCATTACCCATCTCACGTCTGCTGATCGAGATGCACCTGAGCCGGATGCGTTGCACCACATCGTTCTCACTGGGGGCGGTGTGGGAATGATGGTTACGAGTCGTCTGAAGGAAGTCGCCAATGCCTTGCCGCCACGATTATGGGCGCACGTTCATATTTGGTGGGGCGATGAGCGCTTTGTATCGGTCAACTCAGAATTGCGTAATGATCATGACGTCGAGAAACTGCTCGGAGATTTCTACATCGCTGAAAATGTGCATCGCGCCCCCTCAACAGAAAACTGCAACAACGTCTATGAAGCTGCTCAAATTTACGCGAACGACCTCGCGCGATTTGCCTCTGGAACCTTGTCCACACCCCAATTCGACGTTGTACTGCTGGGACTAGGACCCGATGGGCACGTAGCCTCGCTATTTCCCCATTCGTCTTTGCTCACCGATACCGGCATTTGCTTTGGTTTGGAAAACTCTCCAAAACCACCGCCGCAACGAATCACAATGTCATTGTCAACACTCAATTGCTCGTCAATCACTGTCATATTGGCATCGGGCCCGGCAAAAGATCAGGCTAGGCAGCGGCTAGCAGCACGGATTGGTTCGATTCAAGAGACGCCTGCACGCGGCATCAGTGCTCGCGAAATCTTAATCCTCGGCTGACAATCAAACGACCATTATTTTCCGTGTAATTTGTCAATTGCCTCTTGGAGTATTGCTGCACCGTCTTTGTCTGAGCGACGTTCTTTGACATAGGCCAAATGGGTTTTATAAGGCTCAATTTTCGGTGGTTGCGGCGGGTTATCCTTGTCCGTCCCAGCAGGCAAACCACATCGAGGACAGTCCCATTCTTCAGGGATTTCTGCTTCAAGAGCAAAACTCGGCTTGGACTCGTGTTTGCGGCTACACCAAAAGGAGACAAAGAAGCGCGGAGCGGCTTCGCCACGCTCTGCTTCGCCCATGGGACCTGCGCCGACCCGACTACCCCGAATTGCACTTCCACCAGCCATGTGATTGTTCCTAACGTCGTGTGAGGTTTAAAGGATCAGATGATGCAACTACAACTAGGAGCCCGTACGTACCAGAAGTCCAACGCCCACAATGCAGGCAGCCCAGATCAGGCCCAATGCCACCGTAAGTCGGTCTAGGTTCTTCTCTGCAACGGAAGAGCCACCGACGGAGGAACTGACACCGCCGCCGAATAGATCTGACAACCCCCCACCTTTGCCTCGGTGCAGGAGAATCAAAACGATAAGCAGCACACTCGTGATAATCAGAATCACTGCAAGTGCGATTGTGATGGCATTAATCATGCTGGTGTGCAGACCTTTCAGATATGTTCGCCGCGCGGTGCCCGACGAGTTGAGCCATAGGACAGGATATGTGAAAGTCCCTTTTACCCTTCAACAGGGTGCAGGCGATAACGCACAATGCCGACAAATTCGTCTGCATCCAGGCTCGCGCCACCCACCAGGGCGCCGTCAATGTCCGTTTTCGCCATAATTCCAGCCACATTGTCAGCTTTAACCGATCCCCCATAAAGGATTCGTACACTCTTAGCTGCATCAGCACCCCACGAAGACGCCACGTGTTCCCTTATCGCATGGCATACCTCCTGCGCATCCTCTGGCGTGGCAACCAATCCCGTACCGATTGCCCATATGGGTTCATAGGCGATTACCAAGCTGGCGACCTGGGATTCACTGAGGCCAGCCAATGATCCATCGACCTGGGACAGTACATGGGATACAGCCTCACCTGACTCGCGTATTGCCAGCCCTTCTCCAACACACACGATTGGAGTCAATTCGTTGGCGATAGCAATCTTCGTCTTGGCATTGACCACCGCATCAGACTCGGAATGGTTTTCCCTGCGCTCGCTGTGCCCTGTCAATACAAATGTGCAACCAAGTTTGGCCAACATACTGGCTGAAATGTCGCCCGTATGGGCACCTCTATCAAAAGGAGAAAGATCTTGGGCGCCATAGCGAATATCGTATTTGTCTCCTTCAATCAGCGTCTGAACAGAACGCAGGTCGGTAAACGGAGGGATGACAGCGACGTCAACGGCTTCAAAATCTGCTTCATTGAGGGCAAATGCCAACTTCTGAACCAGTGCTATCGCCTCAAAATGATTTATGTTCATTTTCCAATTGCCTGCCATCAGCGGCATGCGAGCCGGCTTCTTGGGCTTTGACGGCATGACATTTGACGCCGAACCACTCATTTTTGTCCTTTCAAGACTGCTAAACCTGGCAATGACTTACCTTCAAGGAATTCAAGGCTGGCTCCGCCGCCGGTACTAATGTGGTCAAACTTAGTCTCATCGACTTCAAGCACTCGAACCGCAGCCGCGGAATCACCCCCACCGATCACCGTGTAGGCACCACTTTCTGCCATTGCTTGAGCAATGGCAAGCGTGCCCCCTGCAAACGGCTCCATTTCGAAAACTCCCATGGGTCCGTTCCACACGACCGTGGCGGATTGCGCGATTACATCAGCGTATTCCTGACGAGTGAGCGGACCAATATCAAGCCCCATCCAATCAGCCGGAATGGAATCCGCAGAGACAATCTGAGTCTTCGCTTTCGCGTCAAAGCTATCTGCCACGACGAAATCGACAGGAAGCAGGAGCCGCACTCCTAACTCAGTTGCCTGCGCCATGAATGCCCGGACGTCCTCAACGAAATCTGGCTGTTGTAGTGACTGCCCCACCTCTTTGCCCTGGGCAAGCAGGAAGGTGTAGGCCATGCCTCCACCGATCAGGAGATTATCGACCCGCGGAAGTAATGATTCAATGACTCCGAGTTTGTCTCCGACCTTACTGCCGCCCAAGATCACAGTTGAAGGACGAGCTGGTGCATCGAGGATCGCGGCGAATACGCCCGACTCTCTCTCAACCAGGAGTCCCGCAGCTGAGGGCACCAGGGCCGCAATCTCAGTGACTGATGCCTGAGAGCGATGTACAACGCCAAATCCATCTGACACGAAGAATTCAGCCCACTGAGCCCACTCTCGCGCGAGAGCCTCGCGTTCCGAAGGGTCCTTGCTCGTCTCCCTTGGATCGAACCGAACATTTTCTAGCAGCGTTACTGAATTAGCAGGTGCTTCTGACACAGCCCGAGAAACCTCTGCAGGATCACGCGAAGCTAAAAAATTCACCGGCCGGTTGAGTAACTCTGCAAGTCTCTTAGCGACGGGAGCCAGTGACAGTGCGTCAACAGTTTGGCCCTTAGGCCTGCCAAGGTGCGAAAGTATTACCACCTTCGCAGACTGCGCGAGTAGATATTCGATAGTGGGCAACGCTGCACGGATCCGCAGGTCATCGGTGATGACTCCCCTTGAATCCAGTGGAACATTGAAATCGCATCGAAGTGCGACCGTTGAATTACCCAATGGTAGGTCAGAAAGAGATCTCACGATCAGAGTTTTGCGCCAACGAAATTGACCAGGTCAACCAGGCGATTGCTGTAGCCCCATTCGTTGTCATACCAGCCCAAGACCTTCACCATGTTGCCATTCGCGTTGGTCAAGGACGAATCGAAAATGCACGATGCAGGGTCAGTAACAATGTCTGTCGACACGATGGGATCTTCGGTATACACGAGTATTCCTTTGAGTGGTCCCTCAGCAGCCGCCTTGACCACGGCATTGACTTCTTCCTTGGTCGCGGCTGTCTTCAGTTCAACCGTGAGATCTGTGGCCGAACCTGTTGGCACTGGAACCCGCATGGCGTAGCCGTCCAACTTCCCCTTGAGATGTGGAAGCACTAGACCTATTGCCTTAGCTGCCCCCGTGCTGGTGGGGATCATGTTGAGCGCCGCAGCACGGGCCCTACGCAGATCGCTATGTGGGAAATCAAGAATGCTTTGATCATTTGTGTAGGCATGAATCGTGGTCATTAAGCCACGCTCAATGCCAAATGCATCATCGATCGCCTTCGCCATTGGTGCAAGGCAGTTCGTGGTGCACGATGCGTTAGAAATGATGTTATCCGTAGTCGGATTGTACTTGTCCTCATTCACGCCCATAACAATTGTGATGTCTTCGCCTTTAGCAGGAGCGGAGATGATCACTTTTTTTGCGCCAGCGTCTAGGTGCTTCTTCGCGGCGGCAGCGTCAGTGAAGTAGCCGGTCGATTCAACCACGATTTCCGCGCCGATCTCTCCCCATGGAAGATCTGCTGGATCACGTTCCGCGAAAACAGGGATTCGAACACCGTCAACGACGATTGCTCCCTCTTCTGCACTAACAGGAACGCCGAGGCGGCCCAAGATGCTGTCATATTTCAAGAGGTGGGCAAGAGTCTTAGTGTCAGTGAGATCATTTATGCCGACTATTTCAATTGCCGCACCGCTTTCCCGGATTGCCCGAAAAAAATTGCGCCCAATGCGACCGAAACCATTAATACCGACCTTCACGGTGACTCTCCAAATCTCTGAGTGAAAATGTAAGCGTTTGCAGCCTACTACCCCTGTGGCGTAGACCACGCAAAGGTTACTCCGCTCTCGTTACCAATATGTTACGGGGCTTGCTCCGCCCGTCCGATGGGAATTGACGCTACTCACCGGATTCAGAGTCAGATACCGCCGACTCGGTATCGGGGATACCGAGCTCACCCGCACGCTTATCCGCCAATGCCAAAAGGCGACGAATGCGACCGGCAATGGCGTCTTTAGTCATGGGTGGGTCGCTGAGCGCCCCAAGCTCCTCCAAACTCGCTTGCTGGTGCTCCATTCTCAACCTTCCCGCAACAACAAGGTGGTCTGGCACCTCAGGACCCAAAATCTCCAGCGCCCGCTGAACCCTGGCTCCTGCGGCAACCGCAGCTCGAGCGGATCTGCGCAGATTGGCATCGTCGAAGTTCGCCAATCTATTTGCTGTGGCCCGAACTTCACGGCGCATGCGACGCTCTTCCCACGCCATCATTGCCTCGTGAGCGCCCAACTTGGTCAGCATGGCCCCAATGGCATCTCCGTCTCGGATGACGACCCGATCCACACCTCGAACTTCACGAGATTTCGCTGCTAGTCCTAATCTGCGCGCCGCACCAACGAGAGCCAAAGCGGCTTCCGGTCCAGGGCAGGTTATTTCCAGCGACGACGAGCGCCCTGGCTCCGTTAAAGAGCCATGTGCGAGAAACGCAGCGCGCCACGCAGACACGCAATCACACAATGCACCCGCAACAATTGCCGGTGGTAAACCTCGAACAGGACGTCCGCTCGCATCGACTACACCGGTCTGGCGAGCGAGCTGCTCTCCTCCGTTAACAACCCGTACTAAATAACGAGTTCCCTTTTTGATACCCGTGCCTTGAACCAGCGCAATATCGCTCTCATGACCGTAGATATCGAAAATGTCTTTGCGCAGCCTTCGAGCGGCCGCTCCAGTATCAAGATCGGCTTCCACCACAATTTGACGGTTGACGAGGTGCAGCCCACTGGCAAAGCGCAATATTGTCGACACCTCAGCCTTTCGGCAACAAGCTTTGGTGACTTCAACGCGACTGAGTTCGTCCTTTACAGCGGCGGTCATTGCCATGTAGTGCCTCGTTTCATAGTCATTACTGTATCGAAGGCCCGCGCAAGCAACCGTGGGTCGTGTGTTTCACCCGAGCCAGCAACCTCTTTCCAGAGCACACTGATTCCCAGTCCTCGCGCTGTAGTTTCAAATTCGCTACCGTTCGAAATACTTTTTGGGTCGGCAATAACGAGATCCAGTTCTATTTCAGGAAATAAATCAGCCCACGAGACTAAATAGTCCTTGGCTTCAAAGCCCGTCGTCTCACCTAATTGCGGCCCTAAATTGATCAGCAGGACCTTCATCGCCGCACTGTCGTTTACGGCTCGGAAAATACTCGGGACCAATAGGTGAGGCACAACCGATGTAAACCATGAACCCGGACCGAAAATGAGAACATCGGCTGCCCTGACCGCTTCGATTGCCTCTGGACACTCACGTGGGTTAGGCGGGATGATTGCCACGGAGTTCACCGTCCCACTCGTGCCTGCGATGGACACTTGCCCTGTGACAGTCTCAACGAAGCTATCCGCAGAATTGGAGTTCCAGCCTATTTCCGCTTCAATTTCTATTGGCTCTTCACTGCACGGCAAGACCGTGCCATCAATGCCTAATAAAAGACCCAAAATTTGCAGTCCTTGCACAGGGGAATAGCCGCTATTCCATAAGGCTGTCAGGAGAATATTCCCCGTTACATGTCCAGCCAATCCCGATTCACTTGTATTGGGAAAGCGGTACTGAAGCAGCTGTCTCCATGAACTGATCGGATCTGATTCAACTTCAAATCCCAGTTCGCTATCGACCTCAGGTGACAATGCTGCAAGCGCCATACGAAGGTCGCCCGGTGGCACTATGGGGAACTCATTGCGCAATCTGCCGCTCGAGCCACCATCATCTGACACTCCAACAACGGCCGTTATCTCAATTTGGTTTTCCGGGTGGCTGCCCTTGCAAATGCTCAGTGCCCGCAAAGTTGCAGAGAGTCCATGCCCTCCTCCAAATGCAACGATTCGAGTTGCACTTTTTACTGCCTTCATTCGCGCCCGAGGTCTCGGTGAAAGACCACCGTATCGATCCCTACCCCTCGAAACCGCTCAGCAAGTGCCTCGGTCATGGCCACACTGCGATGTTTCCCACCGGTACATCCGATGGCAACGGTCACGAGCCTTTTCCCCTCCCGTAAATATCCTTCGCGCATTGTGGCCAGCAGATCCTCAAAATGATCGAGAAACGATGATGCCCCCGGTCGCTCTAGGACGCTCTCCGAAACCGCCTGATCCTGACCTGTCAACGGTCTGAGTTGTTCATCCCAATAGGGGTTTGGCAAGAAACGAACATCCGCCACCATGTCGGCATCAACCGGGATGCCATATTTGAAGCCAAAGGACAACACTGTGATGTGGAATTCGGGATTAGAATCTAAGCTGAACGCAGCTTCGATACGTCTGCGCAAGTCATGAACATTCAGCGACGTTGTATCAATGACTTGATCAGCCACGCCACGTATGTCTTGTAATAGCTCTCGCTCGCGAGCGAGTCCATCGATTATTCTTTGCTCGCCTTGTAACGGGTGGGGACGCCTCGAAGACTCAAACCTACGGACCAGGCTCTCGTCAGTCGCCTCAAGGAAAATAATGTTGATTCGAGTATTACCCGATGCAACTTCAGCCAATGATTGACTCAGTTGCGCAAAAAACGACCTACCGCGAGTATCAACAACAACGGCCATTCGTTTGACGTCAGCACTTCGCCGCGCAAGATCGATGGCATCGGACATCAAAGTTGGAGGCAGGTTATCAATGACGAACCAGCCCAAGTCCTCCAACGCGCGCGCAGCAGTCGTTCGACCAGCACCGCTCATTCCTGTTAGGACTGTCAGTTCAAAAACGGAATCATCCATTGAGCAAATTCCCTTGATCATTCATGCCGGATTATTCACATACTCATCGCAAAATCTTGTTTATAAAATACCCGATACGTCAAGCATCCGACCCGGAGGAATTCGATGTCTGTAAGGTCGTCGATATAACTTCAGCGAGATTGGGCCCGATTCCCGGTACAGCCTGGATTTGCTCTACCGACGCTTGTGTTAGATTTTTAACGGACCCAAACTCTTGAATCAGGGCTTGTTTCCGGGCGGGACCAAGCCCAGGGATGGAATCAAGCTCGCTCAGAATCGCCCTCTTTCCGCGCTTTGATCGATGGAAGGAAATGGCAACTCGGTGAGACTCGTCGCGCACTCTCTGCAAGAGGTGAAGGGCGGGGCTATTCCTCGGAAGAATCAAAGGTTCCATCTCTCCTGACTTCCACACCTCCTCCATTCGTTTTGCCAGACCCACGACAGGAACATCGACGCCTAATTCATTCAATGCACGTTGGGCAGAATCGACTTGCCCTTTCGCGCCATCGATCACGAGCAGACTTGGTTGATAGGCAAATCGTTTGTCCTCCGCCAAATCGGCGCGTATCTTGAATCGACGCGATACCACTTCATAGACAGCCGATAAATCATCCTTGTTCTCACCCTTAATGATGAAGGTTCGATAGTCCTTCTTTTTTGGAATTGCATCTTCAAAAACCACCAATGAACCAACCGTGTCTGTCCCTTGAAGAGTTGAAATATCGATGCATTCAATTCGCAGTGGCGGCTCTGGGAGCAGCAGGAGCCCTTGCAACGAGTTCAGGGCCTGAGTCCGCACGGTGATGTCAGCGGATTGTTCGATGAGGTACTTGTTCAGTGCACGTTCAGCGTTGTCTGACGCTGTCTGCATCAACGTCCGTTTGTCACCCCGCTGCGGAACCCTAATGTCAACGTTTGACCCTCGTATCTGACTGAGCCATTTCGCGGACACCTCGATATTCTCCGGTGCAAGTGAAACCAAAACTTCACGAGGCACCCCATTTTCGGCCACATCGGTGTAGAAGCGAGTTAAAATTCGTTCGACATAGCCGGCATCCTGAAGATCTTCGCCCCGCTCAAGGGCGAAGAACCTTTCTCCACTGATGCGACCTTTCCGCACGTGAAACACTTGTACACCGATATCAAGCTCCCTCATGACCATTGCAAATAGGTCCGCGTCCGTGTCATCCTCGAGGACTACCGCATTGCGCTCAAGTACTTTCTCCATTGCCAGTGCACGGTCTCTCCACTTAGCCGCAGCCTCATAGTCTTGAGCGTCGGCAGCCTCTGCCATCTTTTTTTGGACTGCTGTTAAAAAGCTCTTGGAATTGCCGTTGAGAAACTTGATCATGTCCTGTACAAGCTGGGAATAGTCCTCGGCATCGATTTTTCCCACACATGGTGCACTGCATTTCTCAATGTAGCCGAGCAAGCAAGCTCTCTGTGTACGTTTGGCCTGCTTGAACACTCCATCTCGGCAGGAGCGAATGGGGAAGACTTTGATCAATTCATCGAGCGTCGATTTCACGGCCCACGCATGTGCATATGGGCCAAAATATCGAGTTCCCTTGCGCTTGGCTTCGCGGACTACTGATACCCGTGGGAACTCCTCGTCCACCGTGATAGCCAAATATGGATATGACTTATCGTCACGGAACCGGACATTGAAGCGAGGTGAATACTCTTTAATCCACGAGTATTCGAGAACTAATGCCTCCACTTCGCTTCCAACCACCATCCAATCGACAGAATTAGCGGTAGTGACCATTCGCTGTGTTCTTGAATGCAGGCCAGCAAAATCTTGAAAATACGAATTCAGGCGAGATCGAAGGTTCTTAGCCTTGCCAACATAGACCACGCGCCCATCGGAATCTCGGAATCGATACACACCAGGCTGAGTTGGGATGCTCCCAGCAGCGGGCCTGTATGAACTTGGATCACTCATGCGCATACATCCTCTGGACCTGTGTTTCTCAGCCTTTAGCCGAATGTCACAGTGTCGCCTTCTACTTTGTATGCGGCGCTAGCAAGCCCAGATGGCGCAGGACCTGCGATGACAGAACCGTCTTCAGCGGAAAATTTCGAACCGTGGCAAGGACAGATAATCACATTGTCTGCGACTTCAGAAACCAAACAACCTGCATGAGGGCAAATCGCCGTGAAGGCCTTTACTTCTCCCGATGATGGCTGAGTCACCACAACGGGAGGATCCGCAACAACCACACCGCCTCCTACGGCGACCTCGCTCAGTGGAACAGAAGCTGTTGTGGTTGCGTCTTTGACTCCTTCTTCTGCGGCGGCGCAACCAGCCAAGGTAGTACCCGCGGCAACGACACCGCCAGCAATGACACCGGCCCTAAGAAAATCTCGACGCTCAATTCCCTGATTCAAGTAATTGGACATAACCACCCTTCCCGTAGCTCGGATTGCGCACTCACACTAACTCTAACTTTCGCAAAAATCGTGCCGTGTGACTTGCCTCATTCTGTGCCACAAGAAGTGGCGGGCCTTGTGCGACAACTTTGCCACCACCGGAGCCGCCCTCTGGCCCCATGTCGATGATCCAGTCTGCGGACTTGATCACATCAAGATTATGTTCGATAACGACCACAGTGTTTCCTTTGTCCACCAAACTTTGAAGGACCAACAAAAGTTTGCGGATGTCCTCAAAATGTAGTCCAGTCGTGGGCTCATCGAGAACGTAAATAGTGCGGCCCGTGGAACGCTTTTGCAATTCGGCTGAAAGCTTCACTCGCTGCGCCTCGCCTCCCGAAAGTGTGGGGGCTGACTGTCCCATGCGTACGTAGCCCAACCCCACCTCAACCAGAGTCTTCAGGTGCCGCGCGATTGGCGGGATCGCCGCAAAGAATTCGCTGGCTTCTTCTATGGGCATGTCGAGAACCTCAGCAATGGTTTTTCCTTTGTAGTGCACCTCGAGTGTTTCCCTGTTGTACCTTGAACCGTGGCACACCTCACAGGGAACATAGACGTCTGGCAAGAAATTCATCTCGATTTTGAGTGTGCCATCGCCACTACATGATTCACACCGGCCGCCCTTGACATTGAAACTGAATCGACCCGGAAGATATCCCCTGATTTTCGCCTCAGGTGTTTCAGCAAAAAGTTTACGAATATTGTCAAAGACTCCCGTGTATGTTGCGGGGTTGCTACGCGGAGTGCGCCCAATCGGGCTTTGATCAACATGAACAACTTTGTCAACTTGATCCAGACCTATGACTCGAGTGTGCTTTCCAGGCACCACCGATGCGCCATTTAATTCTCGGGACAACACAGAGAGCAAGACATCATTGACCAAAGTTGACTTACCTGAACCACTCACGCCCGAAACAACGACGAAATTTCCAAGCGGGAAATCCACATCAACATTTTGCAAATTATGTTCACGGGCGCCACGAACACCAATCCAGCCACGTTCTTGGTCACGCCGATTTTCAGGGATGGTGATTTTTAGGCGACCTGAAATATATCCGCCGGTAATGGACTGCTTATTCTTCAAGAGCTCTTTCAACGTGCCACTGACTAGAACTTCGCCCCCGTGTTCACCAGCCCCAGGGCCGATATCAACGATCCAGTCAGCTGTGCGGATTGTGTCTTCATCGTGTTCCACAACAATGAGCGTGTTTCCAAGATCCCTCAAGCGCAATAGCGTCTCTATGAGCCTCTCGTTGTCCCTTTGGTGGAGGCCGATGCTCGGCTCATCCAAAACATAGAGGACTCCAGTTAATCCAGATCCAATTTGTGTTGCTAATCGGATCCGCTGTGCCTCTCCCCCTGCCAATGTCCCTGCCGCACGATCCAAGGACAAATAATGTAACCCGACGTCTACGAGAAACTGAAGCCTTTCATTGACCTCTTTTAATACGCGGGATGCGATTGCGGCGTCGCGCTCAGAAAGTTTCAACTCGGCCAAGAGCTCTCTGGCGGCACTAATGGGCAGCGCAGCAATCTCAGCGATCGAGTGATCGGAAATCGTCACAGCAAGGGTTAACGGCTTAAGTCGGGTACCGCTACATGATGTACAAGGAACCTCCCGCATGAACCCTTCAAAGCGCTCGCGAGAAGAATCGGAATCCGCCTCGGCATGTCTGCGCTTGATAAAATTGATCACACCTTCGTAGGTTGTGTAATAAGAACGTTGGCGTCCATAACGATTTTTGTATCGGACATGGAGTTCCGTGTCTGTGCCATAGAGAATCGCTTTGCGAGCCTTGGCACTTAATGCAGACCACGGCGTATCCATATCGATACCGGATTCCTCGGATACCGACGTGAGAAGTCGCGAGAAATATTCACTGACCGTCCCGCGAGACCATGGCGCAATAACTCCCTCACTCAAACTCAGACTGGGATCAGGAATCACCAGTTCCTCGTCAACTTCGCGCATCACTCCCAGACCGGAACAAGCCACGCACGCTCCAAATGGCGAGTTAAACGAGAATGAACGCGGTTCTAGTTCGTCGAATGAAAGTCCATCTCTGGCACATGCCAAATGCTCACTGAGAACAAGTTCCCTGTCAGGAGCATCTGATTGCCGATCAACAAAATCGAGAACTACATTTCCGTGACCAAGTCCCAATGCAGTCTCAACGGAGTCGGTCATGCGTTGTCGGGATTCAGGATTCACCGTCAATCGATCAACCACCACCTCAATGGTGTGCTTATCCTGTTTTTTGAGTTTCGGAATTGCATCAAGTGTGTAAGTAGAACCATCAACTCGGACGCGCGAGTAACCATCGATTTGTAACTGTTTGAATACGTCGAGGTATTCCCCTTTGCGTTCCCGCACTATCGGTGCCAAGACCTGAAACTTCGTCTTAGCTGGGAGCGCCAAAATTTGATCCACAATCTGCTGGGGACTCTGACGAGCGATCGGGTCCCCACACTCAGGACAATGCGGCTTTCCAATACGTGCATAAAGCAGGCGCAAGTAATCATAAACCTCTGTGATGGTGCCCACGGTCGAACGTGGATTGCGCGATGTTGACTTCTGATCAATCGAAACGGCCGGTGAAAGACCTTCAATGAAGTCGACATCTGGCTTGTCCATCTGACCCAAAAACTGTCGAGCATAGGCGGACAGGCTTTCAACATAGCGACGCTGACCCTCTGCGAAAATGGTGTCGAACGCCAAACTTGACTTACCTGAGCCTGAAAGACCCGTAAAAACGATAAGCGCATTGCGCGGCAAATCTAAAGAGACATCTTTCAGGTTGTGTTCCCGAGCGCCACGGATGATCAGACGTTCCACAGACTTCCCTTCACAAAGTGGCCACAAGCAATGGCATAAGTTTCCCACAATAGGCCGCATTCACCCGTTGGAATGTTGACCGCAAATTATGCCTAGAGAGAATATGATCGGTTCATGTATTCAGGTGAGGTTCATGTCGGTGGAAATGCCCAGGTTAAAGAGCTTCCAAACCTAATAGTGAGCAAATTGGCAGTTGGCCCCTACGACAACAACAGCTATCTCCTCCGGTGTCGCAATACGGGAGCGCAACTCCTAATCGATGCGGCCGCTGAACCAGATCGTCTTAGAAATTTGATCGGATCAGATGGCCTCACTGCAATCGTCACCACGCACGCTCACGGCGATCATTGGCAAGCCTTGGCGGCTATCGTCGAAGAAACGGGGTGTCTGTCATACGCGCCATTGGCAGATGCAGGCTCCATTCAAGGGCCGATCACCGAGACATTGATCGACGGGCAATTCATCCACTGGGGTGATTGCGCACTGAAAGTTCTCACGGTGGGGGGTCATACGCCAGGTTGCAGCATGTTGGTCTACAACGATCCCGTGGGTCATGAACATCTATTTTCTGGAGATGCCCTTTTTCCAGGTGGAGTCGGAAAAACGACTACACCGCAGGACTTTGACACCTTGCTCACTGGTGTCACGGCCAAAGCATTCGATCAACTATCTGATCTCACCTGGGTCTACCCGGGCCATGGAAACGACACCACTCTTGGGCGCGAGCGCCCCCACCTAGCGGAATGGAGACAACGAGGCTGGTAATCAGTCCTCATCCGTATCTTGATCTGTGATTCGACCTGCGTGCCCAACCGCTGTTGGGTCAATGCGGACCTTAATGGCTGAACCTACAAAGACTGCGATCAAGACCACTGCAATGAAGATCAAACTTACGTTCGTGGGGATTTTTGGAACTGTATCGGTTACCTCATGGAAGTAAGTAAAGAGCAACTTGAACCCGATAAAGATCAGGATCACGGAAAGCCCCAACGAGAGATAAATGAGTTTGTCCAGCAACCCTTTGAGCAAGAAGTACAAGGCTCTGAGACCCAACAGCGCAAATGCATTGGCAGCGAACACCAGGTATGGCTCCTGTGTAACGCCGAAAGTCGCCGGGATTGAGTCCAACGCAAAAAGGATGTCAGTGGAACCAATCGCAAACATGACAAGAAGGAGTGGCGTGGCCATCTTTTTGCCATTTTTTCTAATGAACAGCTTGGTTCCTTCGTAGTGGTCTGAAATGGGGACCCGCTTCTTGACCATTCGGACCATGAAGTTGTCTTGCGGGTCTGGGTCCTCATTTCGATGACGCGCTAACTGAACACCTGTCCAAATAAGGATCGCGCCAAATACAACGAAGGTAAAACTGAAAGCGGCCAGGGCTGCAGCGCCCACGGCAATGAATACCGCTCGTAAGACGAGCGCGAGGGCTACGCCAACAAGGAGTACGCGCTGATGAAGATTAGTTGGTACGGCGAACTGGGTCAGAATGATGATAAATACGAATAGATTGTCAACGCTGAGGGATTTCTCAACTAGATAGGCAGCGAAGTACTCAGAGCCCATTTGAGGGCCCTGCCAAAACCAGATGAACACCCCAAACGCGATCGCAATTGCTATGTAAAAGATGGTTGAAAAGAGTGCCTCACGAAACTTGACATCATGTGGCTTTCGAGTGATCGCCAGAAAATCAGCGAGCATCAAGATGACGATTCCACCAACTGTGACCGCCCACAGACCGAGAGATACTTCCATCAGATTGGCCACCTGCCCATTTCCATCGAACTAAAGATACACGTCCGCATCAGCCAGAGCCCGCTTCCTGCATTCCTCGCAACTCACGCTTTAAATCTGAAATTTCATCTCGCAGTCGGGCCGCCAACTCAAACTGGAGTTCACGTGCGGCGAGGTGCATTTGCTCGGTTAACTCGCCAATCAGGGCGACCAATTCAGTTCCAGCGGCGGACCCAGTGGACCTGCCAGCGTTAGTTGATCTTCCCTTTACTTGTGACGAAGCCAGAAGTTCCTGAGTATCGGCATCTTCCCGCGCCAATAAATCAGTGATGTCGGCAATTTTTTTGCGTAATGGTTGAGGATCCACCCCATGAGCCTCGTTGTACGCGATTTGCTTGGCCCTCCGCCGGTTCGTCTCATCGATCGCCTTGGCCATGGACGGCGTAATTTTATCCGCGTACATGTGAACCTGCCCATTAACGTTTCTTGCAGCCCGCCCGATCGTCTGAATCAGCGAGGTCCCAGATCTCAGGAAGCCCTCTTTGTCAGCGTCTAATATCGAAACCAGCGATACTTCGGGGAGATCGAGCCCCTCGCGCAACAAATTAATGCCAACGAGTACGTCGAAGACTCCCATTCGCAACTCACGCAGCAGTTCAACCCTTCGCAAGGTGTCGACTTCAGAGTGGAGATATTCCACCCGGATGCCGTGTTCAACCAAATAGTCAGTCAGGTCCTCAGACATGCGCTTTGTCAGCGTAGTGACAAGTACTCTCTCATTCTTTGCGGTGCGGACTTTGATTTCATGAATGAGGTCATCAACTTGCCCTCTGGTGGGCTTTATCACCACTTCAGGATCAACGAGTCCCGTTGGTCGAATGACCTGTTCGATCACATCGCCTTGAACCGCCGTCAGTTCATACGGACCGGGAGTTGCTGAGAGATAGACCGCCTGACCAATTCGCTCCTCAAATTCGGGCCAACGCAATGGCCTATTGTCCAGAGCACTTGGCAGTCGAAAACCATGCTCTACCAAGGTGCGCTTGCGACTGGCATCACCCTCAAACATAGCGCCGATCTGTGGAACGGTGACGTGCGATTCATCAATCACAACTAGGTAATCCTCGGGGAAATAGTCGATAAGACAGTTAGGTGCACTTCCCGGCTCGCGTCCATCAAAAAAGCGACTGTAATTTTCAATGCCGGAGCAGAACCCAACCTGCTGCATCATTTCTATGTCAAAGGTTGTTCGCATTTTCAAACGTTGTGCTTCTAATAACTTCCCTTGGGCCTCGAGTTCAGGGACGCGATTTTCAAGCTCCTGCTGAATCTCACCGATTGCCCGAGACATGCGCTCCGGCCCTGCTACGTAATGTGAGGCAGGAAAAACGTACATTTCATCATCTTCCGTCAAAATCTCCCCAGTGAGCGGGTGAAGCGTCATCATTCGTTCGATTTCATCACCGAACATTTCGATGCGCACTGGATTCTCCTCATAGACAGGGAAGACCTCGATCGTGTCACCACGAACTCGGAAAGTTCCACGACTGAATGCAATGTCATTGCGTGCGTATTGAATACCCACAAGGGCCCGTAATATTCCATCGCGTGGATACTCCTCCCCGACGCGCAACCTAAGCATTCGATCCACATATTCCTGCGGAGTTCCCAATCCATAGATGGCGGACACGGTAGCTACCACAAGTACATCGCGACGTGTGAGCAAACTGTTCGTTGCTGAATGCCGAAGTCGTTCCACTTCTTCATTGACGCTGGAGTCTTTCTCAATGAATGTATCGGTTTGAGGCACGTAGGCTTCAGGCTGGTAGTAGTCGTAATACGACACGAAATATTCCACAGCATTATTGGGCAGAAGTTCTTTGAATTCCGTTGCCAACTGTGCCGCCAGTGTCTTGTTCGGGGCCATGACCAGAGTTGGTCTCTGTAACTTCTCCACCAGCCAAGCCGTGGTGGCACTCTTACCGGTTCCCGTTGCACCAAGCAAGACCGAATGCTTCTCGTTCGAATTGATGCGTTTGACCAAGGCATCAATCGCTGCCGGCTGGTCTCCCGACGGGTGGAAGTCCGATACAACTTTAAAAGGTGCAACGGTTCGTTGTAGATCGGTTACGGGGCGCGTCACGTGCTAAGACTACGCGGATGGCCCTGAGCTGCTTGCTCAATGATTCGCGTCCACGCCGAACCGCAGCGATTGATCAAGTCAGCACGTGTGCCATCGTTAGGAATCACTAAATCTGCGACATTTATTCGCGTGGCTCGTGAAGCTTGGCGGTTGATTCGATTCCAAGCGTCGGACTCACTCAGACCACGTGAGTCCACGAGGCGTGCAATCTGCTTTTCCACATCAGTGTCGACCACCACGACAAAATCACATAAATCCTGAGAGTTAGTTTCGACCAAGAGCGGCATGTCGTAAACGACTATGCGGTCTGCGGAAACTTTAGCTATCAGTTGTTCGGCGCGCTCACGAATTTTCGGATGCATAATCTCGTTGAGCTTTGCGGTGTTTACCTCGGTGTCAAATGCACGCTCGGCAAGAAGCGAACGATTCAGATTCCCCTCAGAGTCCAGAATGTCTTCACCGAAATTCTGTTGTAGAACGGACAGAACGGGTGAACCCCGACTTGTCAGAGTGCGAGCGATTTCGTCCGCATCAACAACAACGGCGCCATGCTCCTGAAAGCATGACGCCACCGTTGATTTACCCGATCCAATTCCGCCGGTTAGACCGACAACAAAAGGCATGGGTGGTTGTTAGTCGTTGTTTAACTTATCGCGGAGCTCCTGAAGCGCACTGTCCGTGGACAGGGTTCCCTCAGCATCTTCACTGCCTGACGCTGATGAGTAGGAATTGGCATCGCCTGATTCCACGGCCGCCGCTTGATCTGCTTCCTTGGCTTCAGACATCTGCTTGCGGTGTGCTTCCCAACGAGCATGGGCGTCGGCATATTCCTTCTCCCACTCGGCACGCTGTTCTTCAAAGCCGCCTTTCCATTCACCAGTTTCGGGATCAAATCCTTCAGGACCCGTGTAATTTCCAGCTTCATCGAAGGCCGGCGCCATGCCATAGAGGTAAGGATCAAATTCCTCGACCGCTTGCGCGTCGGAGGAGTCATTCGCCTGCTTGAGTGACAGGGAAATGCGTCGACGTTCGAGGTCTATGTCAATAACCTTGACAAAGATGTCGTCGTTTACTTGAACAATCTGCTCGGGCATTTCAATGTGACGCTCGGCGAGTTCAGAGATATGCACGAGACCTTCGATGCCTTCATCGACACGGACGAATGCTCCGAAGGGAACAAGCTTGGTGACCTTGCCCGGAACCACCTGGCTGATGCCATGGGTTCGAGCAAAATGCTGCCAAGGATCCTCTTGCGTGGACTTCAGTGACAAGGAAACACGTTCGCGATCCATGTCAACTTCTAGAACCTCAACCGTGACTTCCATGCCAACTTCAACGACCTCGGATGGATGATCAATGTGCTTCCATGAAAGCTCCGATACGTGGACGAGACCGTCAACGCCACCGAGATCTACAAACGCACCAAAGTTCACAATGCTTGAGACAACACCCTTACGAATCTGTCCCTTTTGCAGCTGGTTCAAGAATGTCTGTCGGACTTGACTCTGAGTCTTCTCGAGGTATGAACGACGGGAAAGAACTACGTTGTTGCGGTTCTTGTCGAGTTCAATGATCTTGGCTTCGAGGACCTTACCCACATACGGCTGCAGGTCACGAACTCGTCGCATCTCTACCAAAGATGCGGGCAAGAACCCACGGAGCCCAATGTCAACGATGAGACCGCCCTTGACAACCTCAATGACCATGCCCTCGACGACGCCGTCTTCCTCTTTAATTTTCTCGATAGTGCCCCAGGCCCGCTCATACTGGGCGCGCTTCTTGGACAGGATCAGACGACCTTCTTTGTCTTCTTTGGTCAGTACCAGCGCTTCGATCGTATCGCCCACGGAAACGACCTCACCTGGGTCGACATCGTGTTTGATGGAGAGTTCACGGGATGGAATAACGCCTTCGGTTTTGTAACCGATGTCAAGAAGAACTTCATCGCGGTCAACTTTGACCACTGTGCCTTCAACGACGTCACCGTCATTGAAATATTTGATGGTTGCATCAATGGCGGCCAAGAAATCCTCGGCAGTTCCAATATCGTTGATTGCGACCTGGGTAGTAGTAGTTGTCGATGTCATGGAGAAATGTGCTCCGGTGGATAGATGTTATGGACGCTTTTCGCCCCTTGTCGTGAGGAATTCTCTGTCTGATTCCCAAGGCGATAAGCCATATGAGCCTAACGGTTCACAAAATCTCAATGTGCAGCGGCATCCCAATTCGGCCCTGAACCAATGTTGACATCCATGGGCACGGTCAATTCAACGGCGCTTTCCATTTCTGTCCGGACAAGTTCACTCACGGGAGCCAATTCACCAGGGGCGATTTCCAACACAAGTTCATCGTGTACCTGCAATAGGAGCCTGCTGGTGAATCCCGCTCGGGACAGTGCGGATTCAACGTTCAGCATCGCAATTTTGACAATATCCGCCGCACTTCCCTGAATCGGGGCATTGAGTGCCATGCGCTCCGCGATTTCGCGTCGCTGTCGATTATCGCTGTTGAGATCGGGCAGGTGCCTTCTTCGGCCGAAAATTGTCTCCGTGTAGTTGTTCTGGCGCGCCTCGTCGACGACTTTGCCCAAATAATCTCTAATGCCACCAAATCGACTGAAGTAGTCGTCCATCATGATTTTTGCATCGGCAGGACTAATGTCTAATTGGTTTGCCAGACCGTAAGGGGACAATCCGTAAGCCAACCCATATGACATCGCCTTAACTTGTCGGCGCATTTCAGGTGTTACTTCTTTGACGTCGAAGACTTGACGGGCGACCGAATCATGAAGATCCTCCCCGCTTTTGAACGCTTGAATGAGCGCCTTGTCCTCTGACAGGTGCGCCATGATTCGAAGTTCGATTTGGCTGTAATCAGCCGTTAAGAGGCACTCAAATCCTTCTCCCACGACGAACGCGGCTCGGATTTCCCTGCCTTGTTCTGTCCGAATAGGGATATTCTGCAGATTCGGGTCGGCTGACGATAGACGCCCTGTCGCTGCAACTGTCTGTTTGAAGGTGGTGTGAATGCGCGAATTCGAATCAGCCAGAGGTATGAGCGACTCAACGGTCTGACGCAATTTTGACTCTTCACGCCATGTCAGGATTTGTTCAAGCAGTGGGTCGGACGTTTTTGCAAAAAGTTGCGCGAGGGCTTCGGCATCCGTTGTATAGCCGGTCTTAATCTTCTTAGTTTTGGGCAAGCCCCGCTCAACAAAAAGGACTTCCTGGAGTTGCTTGGGCGACCCAAAATTAAATTCTCGACCAACAAGAGCATAACCCTTTTCCTCAGCAGCACGAATCCGTTGAGCAAAGTCGTGGGACAACGTCTTCAATCGCGGAATATCGACGGCTATGCCGGCATGTTCCATTTTCGCAAGTGCGGTCTGAGTGGGAATTTCTATTGTGTGGAGCATCGTAAGAAGGTTCATGGCGTCCAATTTGCGCGTCAAGACGTGGGATAGCGCGAGTGTTACCTGAGCTGCTGCCCCAATAATTGCGCCATCAGGCTCACCGAGCAAGGACAACTGTTCGGGTTCCTGTTCCACCGTGATACCCAAAAATCTTTGTGCTACGTCGGTCAATGAATATGACCTCTGACCGGGATCCACTAAATAAGCAGCAAGGGCCGTGTCCATTGTGAGTCCACCAACGACTCGGCCGATGACCTGCGTGCACCATTCAAACTCTTTACCGTCGTGAACAATTTTCTCAATTTGATCATCAGCTAACCAATTTAGTAACAGCTCGCCGGATCTATTGTCAACGTCCAACATGACAACACATCTAGATGAGTTAGAGACTGCAATTGACTCAATGTTCCCTGAACCCTGAGCAAAAACTCCCGAGATCGCAACGGAAACGGGGCCATCCAAATGTATTAGTTCCTCGACACTGTGGACTACTTCTGTCGCCATCTGTGCGACGTCCACGCCCACTTGGTCAGAGTTCAACACGCTTGATTCACTCGAGGCCGCCTCAGCTCCAGGCACCGAGGCAATTCTAGAACGCAGCGTGTTGAATTGCAGGGTGTCGAATAATTGATTCACCGGCCCTAATGCGAAATCCCGACGCTCGAGCTGTTCAACGCTGACTTCAAGTTCCACATCTCTGACCAGTTCTGTTATCTGTCTGTTCATGAGAACCTGCGGAAGATTTGCGCGAAGTGATTCCCCAACTTTGCCAGTGATCTCATCGGCATGTTCCACGATGGAGGAAAGGGAGCCATACGTGTTAATCCATTTTTCGGCGGTTTTCTCCCCCACACCCGGCACCCCCGGCAAATTGTCACTTGGGTCTCCACGGAGCGCAGCGAAATCTGGGTATTGATCCGGAGTCAAGTGATACTTTTCATCGAGTGTCTGGGGTGTCATCCGAACGAGATCGGAAACTCCCTTTCTCGGATACAGCACGGTGGTGGAATCGTTTATCAATGCAAATGAATCCCGGTCGCCCGTGACAATTTCAATGGCAAAGTCCTGTGTTGTTGCTTGAGTCGCGAGCGTGGCAATAAGGTCATCGGCTTCATACCCTTCCTTCAAAATCAAAGTGACCTGCATTGCGCTAAGGACTTCTTTGATTAATTCAACTTGGCCCTTAAACTCCTCTGGGGTCTTTGCCCTTCCAGCTTTGTATTCAGGAAATATGTCGGTGCGAAAACTTTTTCGTGACACATCGAATGCGACTGCTAAGTGGCTCGGCGCATACTCTTTGAGCAGGTTGATGATCATGGAGGTGAAGCCATACACCGCATTTGTGGGCTGACCAGTTGTTGTTGTGAAATTTTCGGGGGGCAAAGCGAAGAAGGCGCGATAGGCCATCGAATGTCCATCAATTAACAGCAGTCTCTTCTCAGCCACATCGCGATACTAGGGCTAGGCTCCTGAACCATGGAAATGACAGACACACCTCACGGTGAGACGATCGACGTAACGGACGAGATCCAGGCCATCGGCATGGGAGCGCTCAGTGAAAAAATGGGTATCGAGATCACCGAGGCGTTCGTAAACGGTGATGGACACGCCACGGTCGTAGGAACCATGCCCGTTGAAGGGAACACCCAGCCCTACGGCCTCCTTCATGGTGGGGCAAGCGGAGTCCTTGCTGAGTCCCTCGGCTCGGTCGCGTCGGCCATGACAGCCCACCACGCCCTCGGGGCGGGCTACTTCATAGTCGGTCTTGATCTCAATTGCACCCACCACAAGGCGATGCGTGCAGGGAAAGTCATAGGGATCGCTACAGTTTTGAGCGCAGGACGCACCTTGGTGAGTACCCAAATCGCGATCTCCGATGAATCTGGTGCACCAGTCTGCACGGCGCGCCTTACGTGCTTGGTACGTAAAGCCCCAAAAGATTAATTCGGGAGTGAACCCCAATTCACAATCTAACTTTTGTCAGAAAAAAACAAAGCGGTAACGATCGCTACGGGTTTTCTCGATACGGTTCCCTTGTGCTCGAAAAATGGGTATGTTTCACCACACACTTGCCTCAAATGCTGCGCAGGGCCATTTCGCCTGCTTGCGTTAGAGTGCAAATGATCGATCTGACTTCAACATGGGAGGTTCCACCCAGTGGTTAAGCACATCCGGATAGCACTCGGAGCTCTCATGCTCAGCGTGATCGGCCTACTTGCCCTCGGTGGCCTCAGTCCTGCACAAGCGGCCGATACCGCTGTTATTGGGGTCCTCACCACACCCGGAGGCGCTCCTGTCGAGGGCGTCAAAATCACTGTCACGAATGAAGAGGGGTTTACCGAGTCAGATACCTCTGACGCAACAGGTGCTTTCCGAGTGCCGCTGCCCAGCGGTGGCACGTACACGATCGAAGTAGACACCACCACATTCCCTGACGGAATTGCTTTGTCCCGTGAGGACGATGCCTCACGGACATTGCTCGTGTTGTCGGGTGAGAAAAAGCTCCTAGTTCCACTGTCAGAGGGCGGTGAATCTGCGGTTTCAGCGAGTGGAGACAGTACGCTCGACCAGATAATTCAGCTATTTTTCGATGGCATCCTCTACGGCCTCCTCATTGCCCTCGGCGCAGTTGGCCTCAACCTTGTATTTGGCACAACCGGTCTCACGAACTTCTCCCACGGAGAATTGCTCACTCTCGGAGCCTTTACAGCTCTGGCACTCAACGAGGCTGGGATCAACATCATCATTGCTGCTCCCATCGCCATCGTTTTCGCGGCCTTCGCTTACGGCTGGGGTCAAAATAAGATCCTGTGGAGACCCTTGAGGCGTCGCAAGACTGGCCTCATCGCTGCCATGATCGTCAGCATCGGCCTCGCGATTGTGCTTCGTTACACCATTGCACTCGTATTCGGCAGTGGTCCGCGCACCTATCAGCAGTTTGCTGGCCAAGTCGGAATTTCCATTGGGCCGTTCAACACGACACCGAAGGCACTCATTCTTGGAGCGTTGGCTGCGGTCGCACTGGGCATCACCGTTCTCTGGCTTCAGCGTTCTCGCATTGGCAAGGCCACACGCGCAGTATCAGATAATCCTGCACTCGCTTCAGCTACTGGTATCGATGTTGAGCGGGTCATCGCAGTGGTCTGGATCGTGGGCGCAGGCTTGGCCGCTTTTGCCGGAATTTACCTCGGTATGACGCAGAGTTCGATCTGGAACATGGGTCAACGCATGCTGCTCGTCTTATTTGCCGCCGTCATCCTTGGCGGACTCGGCACCATCTATGGAGCAATCGTCGGAGCCCTTGTAGTGGGCGTATTCATAAACATGACAACACTGTTCATCCCTACCGAAATGAAGACCGTTGGCGCACTATTCCTCATGATTGTCATTTTGTTGGTGAGGCCTCAAGGCTTGCTCGGCCGTAAAGAGAGGGTGGGGTAATCGACATGGATTTCGGCATCATTTTCAGTCAAACACTCACTCAGGCCATTGGTATTACTGCAATTATTTACTGTCTCGCAGCCGTTGGTCTCAACGTACAATTCGGCTATACGGGTCTGCTCAACTTTGGTCAGGTTGCCTTCGTGGCTGCGGGCGCATACGCCGTGGGCGTCATCGTTCTGACATTCGATCTCAGCCTCTGGCTGGCTATTCTCGTGGGAATACTCGCATCCACTCTGCTCGCTCTCATCCTGGGAATTCCAACTCTGCGCCTGCGGGCAGATTACTTAGCAATTGTGACCATTGCTGCGAGCGAGTTACTCCGATTGCTCGTACGCTCCATTGCTTTCAAGGACACCTTCGGCGGGGCCCAGGGTCTCAATGGAAAACTCGGTCAGCAATTTCACGACCTGAACCCGCTCCCCTCTGACTTCACTTCCCTTCCTGTATTAACTTGGACCCGTCAGGACTTGTGGGTTGTTATTGTCGGCTGGCTCCTGGTTGTGCTTTTCACCCTCCTCGTATGGGGGCTCGTTCGCAGCCCATGGGGCCGAGTTGTCAAAGGAATCCGCGAGGATGAAGACGCAGTTGTCTCCCTGGGCAAGAATGTGTTTGTCTACAAAATGCAAGCGCTGGTGCTCGGTGGCATCATCGGTGGCTTCGGCGGAATCGTGTGGGCTGTGGCCAAGCAGTCCGTTCAGCCGGATACCTTCCAGCCGGACTTCACATTCTTCGCCTACACAATTTTGTTGCTGGGCGGTGCAGCGCGGGTGTTTGGTCCGATCGTGGGCGCCATTATCTTCTGGTTCCTCCTCGCAGGTGTGGGTGAGCTGCTGAGCCAGATGATTCAGGCCGGCTACATAGACTTCTTGAGTGCGACCGATGTCGGCTCAATTCGGTTCATTCTGATGGGTCTCGGGCTCATGCTCTTGATGATTTTCAGGCCTCAAGGAATATTCGGCGACCGAAGGGAGTTGGCTCTCGATGCCCGCTAATACTGACAATGACCTGGCATCAGCCAACGATCTTATGCCCGGACGCGCAGCAGCAGTTGCCGCTCTCAAAGACGTGCCACATGTGCCAGGCGCCCCAAAGCCTGACCCCATGCTCGTCGCAGACCACGTTAGTCGTCAGTTCGGTGGCCTCAAGGCAGTTGATGTTGCGCACGTTGAAATCCAAAGGGGCGCCATCACTGCCCTCATCGGCCCCAATGGCGCGGGCAAGACCACACTTTTCAACCTACTAACGGGCTTTGACAAGCCAGACACCGGGAAATGGACTTTTAACCAGCAGCAGGTGGCTGGCATGTCACCGTACAAATTGGCCCGCAAGGGCATGGTTCGGACCTTTCAGTTGACCAAGGCCCTGTCTCGCATGACCGTTATGGACAACATGCGCCTTGGGGCTAGCGGTCAGTTGGGCGAGCGCTTCTTCCCGTCCCTGCTCCCATTCCTCTGGAATGCCCAAGAGCGGGCGAATGAAGTTCGCGCCTTGGAGCTTCTTGGCCGATTCAATCTTGACGCCAAACTTGATGACTTCGCGGGCTCACTCTCCGGCGGCCAGCGCAAACTTCTCGAAATGGCTCGAGCCCTCATGACCAACCCCGAAATGGTCATGCTCGATGAACCCATGGCTGGCGTGAACCCTGCGCTCACCCAAAGCCTGCTCGGCCACATTAAAAATATTCGCGAGGAAGGCACGACGGTCCTCTTTGTCGAGCATGACATGGATATGGTTCGCGACATCAGCGACTGGGTAATCGTTATGGCCCAAGGACAAATCATCGCTGAAGGCCCGCCTGACGCTGTTATGCGGGATCGCCAGGTGATCGACGCATATCTCGGCACCCATCACGACCAAGCCCTCACAAAAGATGGCACGTCACTCACACAAGACTCGTCAGGAGAATAACCATGAACTTCATGCGACCTAGTGACCTCCCCAATGAGGACAGCCCAGATAGTCCACAGGGATTTGATGCAGACATCGAAATCAGTGCCACCCAGGACAGTAACGCCCAGCCCGCCACGCCTGCCGAAATCCACGACATGCAGGCCGTGGGGGCACTTATCCGGGCCGATCGCCTTCTTGCTGGGTACTTCCCCGGCGTAAACATCCTCAACGAAGCCGACCTTTATGCCCGTGAGGGCGAACTCGTCGGAATCATTGGCCCCAATGGTGCTGGAAAGTCAACACTGCTCAAGGCCCTGTTTGGCCTTGTTCACATCAATTCCGGCACTGTTGTCCTCAGGGACGAGGACATTACCAACCTCCGCGCAGACCAGCTGGTACGTCGCGGCGTTGGCTTTGTACCCCAGACAAATAACGTGTTCCCTTCGTTGACCATCGAGGAAAACATGCAGATGGGTGCCTTCCAAAACCCCAGCAATTTCACGACTCGATTCGATGAAGTCATTGACCTGTTCCCCACGTTGGGCGAACGGCGCAAGCAGCGTGCCGGTTCTCTCTCCGGTGGTGAGCGCCAAATGGTCGCAATGGGTCGCGCACTCATGATGAACCCCAGCGTGCTTCTCCTCGACGAACCAAGCGCAGGCCTGAGCCCAGCACTCCAGGATGAAGTCTTTGTTCGGGTTCGGGAGATCAACGCCACTGGTGTCACAGTGATCATTGTCGAGCAAAATGCCCGCAGGTGTCTACAGATCGTTGATCGGGGTTACGTGCTAGATCAGGGCCACAACGCCTACACCGGGACCGGTCAGTCACTGGCAAACGACCCCAAAGTCATCGAGCTCTACCTCGGGACCCTTGCAAAGGTCTAAGAAGTCGTGGGGGTTTCCCCACTAAACGACTCCGCTCAAGTGGCGTCCTAGGAGAGGCTCACCGCCAACCTGACCAGCCAACGAAAGGGCCCGCATCCGATGGATGCGGGCCCTTCACTAAAGGTAATTACCTTATGGCAGTGGCACGATCGATGTGACGGAACCGATTTCGCTGAATTCCGTGTTCGATGAGTACTCGTTGATCGAGATGGTGCCTTCGAGAAGGTCGCCGTACTCGTTGAAGTCAACTCCGCCAGTGACACCCATGTAGTCGATGTCGTTGCCAGCATCAAGAATGGCAACGCAATCAGCGTATGTGGAGCACTCTTCGCCACCGTTACCGGCAACGTCTGGCAGAGCTGCAGCAATTGCAACACCATCAGCACAGCCAGCCTTGTGAGCAGCCAGGGCAATAACCATGGTTGCGTCATAGGACTGAGGTCCGTAGCTGAAGTCCGTCAATGCAGGATCAAACGCCAACAGGCGGTCGTTGAATGCTGACAGGTCAACTGAACCTGAAGGAACTGTTCCGACGACACCGGTCATGGTGTCTGCAGGGAAGTTCTCAAATGCCGTGGTGGACAGGTTTCCGTCAACCAGGTAGACCTGAACGTCCTGCGGTCCAACACCCTGCTTGATCATTTCCTGCATCAACTTTACGGTCTCTTCGAAACCAATCACGGCGACTGCCTGTGGGGCACCCGTCTTGATTTCAGCAACTTCAGCCTCGAAGGATGGTGCTGCAGGATCGTAAAGGATGTTGCTGGTCACGGTACCGCCTGCTGCTTCGAAATCCTTAGCGGTTGCGGCTGCAAGGCCTTCACCGTATGGATCCTGTCGAGCAATAACGGCCAAGCTTTCGAAACCACCATCAATTGCCTGTGCGGCAATCACTGCGCCCTGGAGGACGTCAGAAGGTGAGTTACGGAAGTAGAGACCATTGTCTGGGTAGGTGGTTAGTGCAGGTGCTGTGTTCGCTGGTGAGAACTGAACAACACCATTCGATGTGATCTTGTCGATCACAGTCAGTGACACACCGGATGAAGCAGCACCGATGATTGCCTGAACACCCTGTGCGAGCTGGGAATCAACTGTCTGGCTTGCGATGTCAGTGGTGGTATCACCGGAGTCACCTTCAATGTAGGTGATTGGTGCGCCAAGTACGCCGCCGGCAGCATCGATTTCTTCGAGAGCCAATTCGACGCCTGCAAACTCGGGTGGTCCGAGGAATGCAAGGTCACCCGTTGCTGGAAGCATTGTTCCAAGAACGAGAGTTGGGTTTGCGCAGTCAGTTGCTGCTGCTTCTTCTTCCATCGTTTCTTCGGCCGTAGCTTCGGCCGTAGCTTCTTCGGTGGTTGCGGTGGCTTCGGTGTCTCCGCTGTCGCTGCTACAGGCAGCCAATGCGAGAGATGCCGCACCCAACACAGCCACGGTCTTGAGGACCATAGTGCGCTTCATGCATTCTCCTTGATCAAGAAAAGCGCCGACGTTCGCCGACACCTAGGGGATTCAATACAAAATAATTGAATATGAGTTACTCAACTAGGAATTAATTGAACCGCCCGTGGCCTACTCTACGGGGCAACGAGCCTAACTGATAACCACCACAGGCCGATCGATCCCATTTTGTAATGGGAATGTGACCTAATGCAGTCCTGTTACACCCGATATGACCTGTGTTGCCGCCTCTGCAATGGTAATTCGTCCATTCATGGCGGCCTTGCGCAATAGTGAAAAAGCCTGTTCCTCGCTCAATCCCCGCTCAATAAGCATTTCTTTGGCTTGCTCTGTTACATCGGATACGCGCTTCCGGGCCTTGAGAGCGTCGATCTCCTCGCTCAAACCCTGAAACTGTGTCCACCTTGTTCGGGCCATCAGCAGTGCGGGTACAAGATCTGACTGCCGCAGTGGTTTGATCAGGTATCCGAAGACCCCAGCGGCGGCGGCTTGATTCATCAGGTCGGTTTGTGCATAAGCGGTCAGCATGACAACCGGAGCGATACCCTCGGAAATGATCTGATCGGCTGAAGAGATGCCATCGCGGACAGGCATAGAGATGTCCATAAGGACGACATCCAGACCTTCCGGGCCCAAAGAACGAGCCACGTCCACGGCCGCCTGACCGTTTCCGACATCAGAGACCACCTCGTGCCCCAACTCGTTGAGTGTTTCCACCAGATCTCGCCGAATGAGGGACTCATCCTCTGCCACGAGTACCCGAATGAAATCTTGCACCCGAAAAGGCTATAGGTGCTTCCGACAATGACCGCCACCGCCGCTAGAGTTCGGCTTCCAAGTATTTTGCAGCACATGCCCCGGTATCCCAACCGGTAGAGGAAGCGGTCTCAAACACCGTCCAGTGTGGGTTCGAATCCCACCCGGGGCACCGAACTCCCGAACGGCAAGAAATCCCCCAATCAAAGATCACCGCGCTTCCAGCCATGATCCCTGTGAGGGCTCCGTAATTCTTTTGCTCTTCACAGATGCCCATGTGAGTGCAAGCGAGGGCATAATGAAGTTATGACCAAGCTCCGGCCGTCCAATTCCGACGTGATGCAGAAACCTTTGAAATTAGCCATTGCACTGAGCCTTGCTGCGACCGCGCTGCTAGCTGCTTGCTCGAATGGGGATTCTGACGCTTCGATGGAAAGCGGTGCCAGTGCGAGTCAGTCCGCAGATGATCACTTTGAGGGTGATGCTCAGAACGAATCGGTACTCACTGATGAAGCCGGTAATGAATTGAGCATGGGTGACAACATCGTGCTGCCAACCGATTGGCCGGCGCAGGTACCCACGCCCGCGGGATCCCTCATCGCGGTCAGCATCATTGACAGTTCCACGGCAATTGGAACCTGGACGGTTCCCGGTGACGTGTACGCGGCACAGGAGATTTTCAAAGGCGAATTAGATACTCTCGGCTATTTAACAAATGCAGCGCCAGACCTCAGTGCCGAGGGAATAGTGGTCTTCACTGCACAGGGTAACGGCTTAGATGTCACTGTGAGTGCCACACTCGGTGAGAAGGATTCGGATCCGGGTCAGATCACAATTTTGGTGAATCCAGAGTTCTAGGTGATGCTTGTGCGCGAAATCGCGCCTAGCACTCCGTGAACAAATGATGCAGATTCATCAGTTGACAGTTCTTTGGCCAATTCAACTGCTTGACTAACCGCTACGGGATCGGGCACCGAATCACTGAATAACAGTTCAAAAGTAGCCACCCTGAGAATCGCCCTATCTACTGTGGGCATTCGATCGAGAGTCCAACTCGTCGAATTCTTGGTAATAAGGGCGTCAATTTCATCGAGGTGATCGGCGACTCCCTGAGCAATGACAACCGCATATTCATTCAGGGCGCCATCGCCATCGGCCTCTCGGCGCCTTTGGTGCTCGCCGAGAACCATGATGATCGGGACTGATTTCGCATCGGCTTCAAACACGATGTCAAGAGCACGCTTGCGGGCTTTCCCGCGAGCACTCATTAGTCGTTCACGCGACCGAGGTAGGAACCATCTCGCGTATCGACCCGAACCTTGGTATCCGATTCAATGAACAACGGCACCTGAATCTCGGCACCGGTTTCAAGGGTTGCTGGCTTGGTACCACCGCTGGACCGGTCCCCCTGAAGCCCCGGTTCTGTGTAGGTCAGCATGATTTCTACTGAAGCTGGCAGTTCAACAATGATCGGAACACCCTCGTGAATGGCCACCTGCGCGGTCTGATTCTCCAGTAGGTACTTGGCATTGTCTCCTACCACGGAATCTGGGACCGGGATCTGATCGTATGAAACATTGTCCATGAAGATCCAACTGTCGCCATCGCGGTACAGGTATTGCATGTCCTTCTTATCCACGTTGGCAGTCTCAACCTTGACGCCCGCATTAAACGTGCGGTCAACGACCTTGCCCGAGATGACATTCTTCAACTTGCTACGAACGAAAGCGCCACCTTTACCGGGCTTGACATGTTGAAAGTCGATTACGGTCCAGAGCTGACCATCAATGTTGAGGACCAAACCATTTTTCAAGTCATTACTAGTTGCCACGATCGAAACCCATCTGTAGGGGGCGCGAGCCCCACGCTTGTTAGCTTGTTACTTGCAGTTAGCAGGTGCCCGGTGTCATCTGGGCTGGCGCAACTTTATCTCGTGCAGAGTGCTGCTGTTCGCCTAGTCCCCTAGTTGCAAAGCCCGCAGGGCGTCCAGCGCATGTAAATATGAATTTATGCCAAATCCAGCGATCACTCCCGTTGCCACTCCACTAATCACAGAGGTGTGACGGAATTCTTCTCGTGCAGCTGGGTTGCTGATGTGAACTTCGATCAATGGAGCCGTGAGGAGTGCACACGCGTCCCGTATCGCATATGAGTAATGAGTAAATGCCGCAGGATTCATGATCACGGGGGTCGATGCATCGGCGGCCTTGTGGAGCCAGCCGATGATGTCACTCTCCGAGGCACTTTGGCGAACATCTACCACGAATCCCAATTCAAGACCTCGAGCTCCGAGCATGGCCACGAGATCTTGATAGGTGGTTGACCCGTAAATCTCCGGCTCGCGCGTTCCCAAGCGATCAATATTTGGACCATTGATCACCAGAACTTCTTGATTCATGGACTCAACACTAGCGGAATCTAGTCAGGAACAATGCTCCCGTAAGCCGAAACAAGGAGCGAGGGATCAGGGCCTTCCAGCACACTCGGAACACCAATCGAGTCCAAAACCACAAATCTCAATAGAGTTCCTCGAGCCTTTTTATCCACCTGCATGGCCGAATAGAGTGAATCCCAGCGCCCAGCGGGATAGGTGGTTGGTAAGCCAATGACCTCCAGCACTTTCCTGTGGGTGTTCAAATCTTCATCAGACAATCTGCCCGCGATATTGGCCAACTCCGCTACGTACATGATCCCGACAGAAACGGCTGCGCCGTGTCTCCATCGATAATTTTCAACTTTCTCAACAGCATGCCCGAAAGTGTGCCCGTAGTTCAAAACTTCGCGTCCCAGGACGCCAGAGGCCGAACCCATCTCCATGAAGTCGCCCGACACAACTCTCGCTTTCACCGTCACTGCCCTGACCACGAGTGATTCCAACTGCGCCGAGTTTGGATCCACTGATTGAATCGGGAACTCAAGGATTGTGTCCAGGATCGTTGGGTCACTGGTGAAACCCACCTTCGCGACTTCAGCCAGACCTGCACGCAGATCGTTTTCGGGAACGGTGTCCAACGTGTTTAAGTCCGCGATCACAGCCCATGGGCTGTAGAAAGCGCCGACAAGGTTCTTTCCAGCATCGGTGTTAATCCCAGTCTTGCCACCAACTGAGGCATCGACCATTCCCAGGAGGGTCGTTGGCACCGCGATCCATTTGATGCCTCGGAGCCAGGTTGCTGCCACAAAACCAGCAAGATCCGTTGTTGCGCCACCGCCCAACCCGACTAACGCGTCGCTGCGGGTAAAGCCCGCTGTTCCGAGCACACTCCAGCAAAAGCCAAGAACCTCGGGGGTCTTAGCGTCCTCAGCCTCGGGAACCTCGATAAGGACGCACTCTCTGCCCGCTGACTCGAGTTCGGTCTTCATCGCCTCAGCACTCGTGCGCAAAACACCAGGGTGAATTACGGCGACCCGGTGTGCTTCGGAGACGGATTCAACGATTTCCTGCATGAGCCCACGCCCAATGGTGACCGTGTAGATTCTTTCCGCGCGCACTTCAATGCAATGGGTAGTCATGACTGGCTGCTCTCTAGGTATAGACGCAATTCGTTCGCGCACTCCGACGGTGATAACTGAGATGTGTCCACGGATACGTCCGATAAAGATTCATAAATTGGTGTTCTCTCAGCAAGTAACTTGATCATGTTGGCTCGAACATTTCCAAGCAACAAAGGGCGAGCTTGATTCATTCCGACTCTCTTAAGAGCACTAGAAATATCAACCATTAGCCAGGCAACCGGGACTGTTCGCAGAGTCGCTTGAGTGTCCGAGTTTAAAACCGCCCCGCCACCGACCGAAATGATCTGAGTTCTGTCTGAGTTCAAGGCTTTGTCGATTGTTAAAGCAACACAGTCTCGCTCAAGCGCCCTGAAGGCTTCTTCGCCCTGATTGAGGAATATGCCTGAAATGGAATCGCCTGCTGTTTGTTCAATTATGGCGTCGGTGTCATAAAAGTCCCCACCTACAAGTTCGGCTAACTCTTGGCCCACTGTGCTTTTACCAGCGCCCGGCGCTCCAATCAAAACGAGAATGGCCATGGAAATGCCTACTTGTTACTCATTGACGGAAACGGAAACAGCAAGATTGTTTAAATAGCCGGCAATATTTCGGGCGCATTCTTCGACAGAGTCGCCGCCAAATTTTTCAAGTAGTGCCTCTGCCAGAACTAGAGCGACCATTGCCTCAGCAACAACCCCTGCGGCAGGAACTGCGCACACATCTGAGCGTTGATTAATGGCGACAGCTTCTTCACCGGTGCTTACATCAACGGTTCTCAGGGCCTTTGGAATAGTTGAAATTGGCTTCATGGCGGCTCGGACGCGAAGCATCTCCCCCGTGCTCATGCCACCCTCAGTTCCACCGGATTTACCCGATGTACGAGCCACACCACCGGAAGCCGATGGCACCATTTCATCCTGAGCTAGGGATCCACGGATCTCAGCGAGTGAGAAACCATCACCCACTTCAACACCTTTGATGGCTTGGATCCCCATAAGGGCGGCCGCAAGTTTTGAGTCAAGACGCCTATCCCAGTGGGTATGACTGCCAAGGCCCGGTGGCAATCCTGTGGCAATAACTTCAACTACACCACCCAATGTGTCGCCATCTTTATGAGCGGCCGTGATCTCCGCCTCCATGGCCTCAGCGGCGCTCGGATCAAGGCACCGCACGGGACTGGCATCGATCGCTTCTTGATCACTTGGGAATGCCAGACCAGAACTGGCCGCACCTCCAATGCGTACAACGTGACTGATCACCTTAATTCCCGCAGCTTGCTCAATGAACTTCTTGGCAATTACCCCAAGCGCCACCCGGGCAGCAGTTTCACGAGCGCTAGCTCGTTCGAGCACAGGTCGCGCATCAGAGAAACCGTACTTCTGCATTCCAGCCATGTCAGCATATCCTGGGCGTGGTCTGGTGAGGGGTGCGTTGCGCGCAAGCTGGGCAATTTCCTCGGGATCTACCGGGTCCGGGCTGATTACGACTTCCCATTTGGACCACTCTGAGTTCCCAACCTCGACTGCAATTGGGCCGCCTAGGCTCACGCCGTGCCGCACCCCGCCAAGGACGCGGACGACGTCCTTTTCAAATTTCATTCGCGCACCGCGGCCTGCTCCGAGCCTTCGGCGAGCCAGATCAACACCGATGTCGTCTGTGGTCACTTCAATTCCTGCCGGGAGCCCTTCAATGATCGCGGTAAGTGCAGGTCCATGTGATTCCCCCGCAGTAAGCCAACGCACGCGATCCACCATGGCAGCATTCTGTCAGATGAGACCTCACGCGCCAGCGATCAGCCTGCGTAGGCGATCCCCGAGATAATCACACCGCACACCATAAATGGGCCGAATGGAATATTCGAGCCCTGCGATTCACGAAAGTGAACCCAGATTGAGTAGATAGCCGCTAAAGCAAAAGCGATGAAGGTACCCCACCAGAGGTATTCCCAACCCAGCCAACCGAGATAGGTACCAATTACCAGTGCGTACTTGGCATCACCCATTCCCATACCACCAAGGAGGCTGGCAACGCCGTACGCCAACATCAAGACAATCCCGCAGATGACAGCTCTGCCCAGCAACATCCATTGATTGGACAGGGCTGCCGCAGCGAAGAATCCCCCTACGGAGCCGACTGCTGTCATGGCAACCCACAAGTTTGGAAGCCTATGATGCAGATAATCAAATCGGGCTAGTGCCAAGCCTGTAACAAAGAACCAGCACCAGGTGAGAACCACTGACAATTGATATGCGAACTCCATCAATCTCGCTCCAT
>Ga0129327_10000154_pt1 | contig 40984 bp, 39 predicted proteins | sample CPBDNA_6_FD_111799 | JGI IMG/M metagenome (GOLD analysis project Ga0129327, IMG submission 111799) | Freshwater to marine salinity gradient microbial communities from Chesapeake Bay, USA - CPBay_Spr_31_0.8_DNA | ecosystem: Environmental > Aquatic > Marine > Coastal | place: USA: Chesapeake Bay... | reverse complement strand
TTAAAATTTACAATTAGTTTTGTAATTTTATTTTCTTCAAACATAATTTAAACAAGAAAATATTTATTAAGTAAAATTTCTAATGTTTCTAAGTTTATCTTTTTTAGTTTATTTAAAGAATCTGATTTCTTTTTATGATAAAAAATAAATCTAAATAGCTTATTTTGGTATAAATCAAATATTCTTTTATTATGTAAGTCTTTTTTATTTAATTTTAAATGATTTCTTAAAGCTAAACATCTTTGTATGTTTATAACTATAGAATCATCTAAAAAATTTGAATTTCCTTCTAAAAATAAATCTTTTAAAGTTGAATTAAATTCTTTTCTAATTGAAAGTAATAAATATTTATCTCTTAAAATAATTCCAACAGTAGATAATTTCTTATGAACTTTATATAAATCTTGTATTATTTTAATAACTTCTTTTCGCTCCATGTTAATAATTTAGAATCTAATTTTACTTTTATAATCTTATAGTTATTAATATCTTTTGTTATATCTAATAACACTGAAACTTTGTGAAAAGTTCTTCCCGCTCTCATAAAATAAGTATTCAAACTAGGATCTATTGTAATCAATTCAATAAAAGTTTTTTGATAATGGGCGATAACAAATTTTAATAGTTTAACTCCTACTATATGTCGTTTCCATAAAGGTGTATGCTTAAACTCTTTTTTTAAGTTTGCGGTAAATTCAATCATACTTTAGCATTTCCTCTATACCAGGTTCTTGATTTATTATTTTTAATAATAATATTTCTTTTTTTACTTTTTAGTCTAATCCAAAAAGGAACACTTTGTCGACTGCTCATAGTATAATTATTTAATTTAAATTTTTTAAAAAAACAATTCATAATGCAGTTTCTAAAAGTTTCTTCCCTCTTTCAGATGTATATCTTCCTTTAGGATGAACGGCTAAATAGTTATTTCTTTCTAATTCTTGTACTAGATGTCTTAATAAAAATCCACTAGCTAAATATTTTTTACTAGGCTTACTTCCTAAATTTCTTAATTTTCCATATCTTCTTCTTAACTTTTTAATTCCTCTTGGATTTTCAATACAAAATTTTAAGATGGAAACAGCTCTAACATAATACCAGTTTTCATTATCTGGTATTCTTTCACTGCAAGCCCCTGATTTAAAATACTTAGGATCATAATCAAATTTTAATTCTTCTTTTAAAGTAATAATAAGTTTTTCTGCTAACACTTTTGTTTCAGTACTTTTAATTTGTTCTAATAAATTTCTATCTTTTGTTGAAATAATATCGATTTCTTCTATTAGAGCACTATTCTCTTTAGTCTTTACTTCTTTTAAATTATTCATATTTTTTTATGATTCTATTTATTTATATTCTTTAGCATTTCCTCATAATTTTTTTTAATAAACTGTATAATAAATCTTATTGAATTTACCTTTAAAAAAAATAAATTAATATTAGAACTAATTTTTTGATATAATTCATAAAAAAATCTTAGAAATTTTATAAAAAAAAATTAAAAAGATTTTTTTATTATTAATAGAAAAATGAATAAATACGGAATTAGTGAATACACTTAATCGAATATAAGTGAATATTCATTAAAAAAACTTTCTAAAGAATCTGAAGCATGCATTAAATTTTCTCCAATTGTTTTTGCGTATCGCCCTCTAATACTTTTAGAAGAGGCCATTTTTGGATTAGTATCTCCTAAAACTTTTCTAACTCTTTTAATAATATTTTGGCCTTCTAGTACTATAGATAAAACAGGTCCCGAAATCATATGCTTAGAATAAATTGGAAAAAATTCTTTTTCACTTAAAGACTTATAAAAATTAGTAACTTGTTCTAAATTAAAAGTAAAAAACTTAAATTTTATAAATTTTATATTTTTAATTTTTTCTAGTTCAGTAATAATTTTTCCAACAAGATTATTTGCTATAGTTTCTGGTTTCAATAAAATTAAAGTTCTCTGCATCATCAATTATATTGTATAGTTTATATATTTATTAATCAAAAAAGCTCTGATTTAATCCCTCTAAAGCAGTTGATAAGTTATAACTAGTATTTACTTTATCAAAGAAAGAAGATCTTAAAGATGCCACTTCTTCTAAGTCAGATGCACATTGTAAATATTTTAAAGGTGTTTTTAAAGTTTCTTTTTCATATTTATGCCCTAAATTAGAGTATAATAAAGACGCTAAATATTCAAAATGAGAACCTAAATTCTGTTTATTTAATGAAACAAAAAAATTATTTTCTAAAATCACATTAACCCACTCTTTCTGTAGATCTACTAACTTAGGAATAATCTTATCTAACTCATTTTTTAGTTCATTTTCCAGTCCTTCTTCTTGTACATAATGTATAATTATATCTTTAAACAAATTGCAGTGTGATAATTCATCTCTGTGAATTAATCTAATCATAGCTGTAGAACCTTTCATTAGTCCTTTCATTACTTTTAATTCATATAAAAAGAAAAATCCCGCTGTAAACGATAAAGATTCTAATGCATAATTAGATATCATTTGTCTTAATAAATCTTTTTTAGTAGCATTTTCTTGTAAAGTTAAGTTTTTTATTAAAAATTCATTTCTATTATAAAGATGAGTTTCTTTTTTCCAAATATACAAAGAATTTTCTAAATCTTCCAAAGGCAAAATAGTATTTAGAATTTGACTATAACTTAAATTATGTATTACTTCAAAAAAGTTTTGTATTTGTAAAGCCGCTTTTATTTCTGGAGCAGTTATATAACTACTAATATTATTTAGATTTCCTGTTTGTAGACCATCTAAAAAAGACAAAGATGATAGAACATTACAAAAGACTTTTTGCTCTAACACAGTTAAGCTTTTATAATCCAAAATATCTTTTTGTAAATTAATTTTATCAGGAACCCAGAAATTATCTAGTTGATATTTACAAGAATCTTTAGCCCATTTATACTTTATTTTTGTTAAATCCATAATATTTGTTGTAGTACCGCCTATCACTCTTCTAGTATTCATAGCATCACTTTCATTTGGTTTCCATAAATCTTTTTGATTTTTCACTACTTTATTTAAGTTTTCTTCAAGGTTTTTTGTCATATTATAATGATATTTTATGTATATATTTTAAGCCGAACAACTTTCACATTCTTCTTTTTCACTTAATTTTTGATTTTTTTGTATTGTTCTAAAATAATAAATTGTCTTAAATTCTTTTTTCCACATAGTTACTATTCTATTAACTATTAATTTAGCATTAATGTCTTTATTTAAATCATATAAGGGTTCAAAAGAAATTCCTTGATCTATTCTTTTTGCTAATATTTCAACTAAATCTAATATAGCATCAAAATCTAAGTCGCTATATTTGTCATAATAATTGCCTCTAGTAGTAAAGAATTTAGTGAATACTGGACTAGGAGTTTCACTAGTATCAGTTAAATAAAAATTATTATAGGTAGGTAAAATAGAGGGGGTGGCTGATTGGAAAATTGCACTAGCACCATTTGGAGCGATTGCAAATATTTGTGAATTTCTTATACCATATTTTTTTAAATCAATAATAACTTGTGCCCATTTTTTTTCATAATTACTTATAATTATTTTTCCATTAATTTCAGTTTTGTGTATTTGAGAAAATTCAATACTATTAAATAAGCCTTTACTCCATTCACTGCCGTTATATAATGAATATTTTTTATTTAATCTAGATTGATTAATACTTTCAGAAATACCACCTAATAAAAATGAATCTACAACTCTAAATGTCTGCTCTAACGAGTCTTTTGACCCATAACGTATTTTTTTCCAGCTTAAATAATCATGAAAACCTAGTATTCCTATTCCTATAACTCTAAATAATTCATTATGTAAGTTAACTCCTTTTATATTTGAATTTGTCAAATCTATTAGACCATTTAAAATTTTTACACTAACACTAGTTACACTTTGAATTTCATCTTCAGTAAAAATATTTGAAAGATTTATAGATACTAAGTTACAAACATGTATAGGGTTAGTTTCTAAATTATTTTTCTTTTTTGTTAAAGTTCCAAAATTAGAAAATGATTCTACACATAAGTTAACATTAGGAATACTTCCATGATCTTTATTTTGATTCTTTCTATTAATAGTATCTGTAAAAATAAAATAAGGAAGGCCAGTTTCTAATTGACTTATTAATATTTTTTTCATTATTTCAGAAGCAGGTAAAGTTAAATGTTTTAAAGACTCTTTATTTTTGATACAATAGTCATATGCTTCAGTAAATTCTTCACAAAATAATTCATTTAAGTTAATATTAAACTTATCTTTTATTTCGTATGGATTGAATAAAGTCCAATCTTTTTTATGTACTAATCGTTCCATAAATGCATCATTTACACCAACTTGTGGGAAGATATCCATAGCTTTTTGTCTATGATCTCCATACTGTAATTGTAATGAAAGAAAATCAAACAAATCTAAATGCCAAATAGGTAAATTCACAGTAATTGCTGAAGGTCTTTTTCCACTTTGGTTTATTGCTAATCCAGTACTATCTATCAACTTACAAACTGGGACTATTCCAGTGGAAACATTTTCTATATTTTTAACTCTACTACCTTTAGATCTGATGTAAGAAATGTCCACACCAACTCCTCCTCTATCTTTAGAAATTTGAGCTATATGACCCATTGTTTCAAAAATTTTTTCTACAGAATCATCCATTTGAGTAATATAACAACTAGCCGCTGAAGAAAACCCAGTATATCTTAAATTACATAAAATAGGAGTGGCTAAAGATATTTTTTTTTCTCTTATATTATTTAAAATTTCTATTTGAACTTGTTTATTATTTTTTTCAGGATTTAATAAATAAGCAAGTATTACAAAAATTTCTTGTAATAACTCTCTATTTTCTAAATCTTTAAATAAAGTATATTTTTCATATTTTTTTAGTCCAGCATAATCATACAATAAATCATATTGAACTAAACTTTCTTGAAATAAAGATTTAGGAAGATCTTCTAAGTTTGAAATATAAATTTTATTTTTAATTCTAGCTTGTATAAAATCATAAGAATTTTGATATGGATTTTTTATATTTCGATAATTACAAATGGCTAAATAATTATTTATTAAATAAAATCTAGCAGAAAGAATACTTAAAATTTGATTTTTTTCGGAAATTGCCCTTTTTAAAAAAGTATTCTCTAAATTTTTAAAATAATTTGATGAATCAATTTCTTGATTAAGCTCATTTTGTAGTGAATTAAGAATAAGAAAATAATCTTTTTCCAAAACCTCTCTTAAATCTAATTCTAATAATTCTTTTTCAGAAAAGAAGTTTTGAACAGATGCAAATGCAAAATTTATTAAACTTTCTATCTCAACTTTATTATGAATTTTCTTTGAAAAATCTATTATTGAAAATGAATAATCTATTAATTCACTGTTTAGCTTTTCAATTTTTTTCATATAATAATTTATCTATATGATATTTATATTTTAGTACTAACGTTGATGATAGGAATCGAACCTACTCTATCTTACGATCTAGCTTAGCAGGCTAGTGTCCACCCATTGGACATCATCAACAAAAATAAATATAATTAATTTAAAATAAAAATATTATCATTTAATTTTTTAATATTTTTGATATTTATAAATTCTATTTTATTTGAAAAAATTATTAATGGCTTACTTATTTTTCTTGAATTTTTAAAAGGTTCATAATGTATTTCTAAAGGCCTATCTTTTATTTCTAGGATATTATTTAAATTGGTAATTTGAGTCATAATTTCTTTAGGAGAATAAGATAGAGAATCTATTAAAATAGAAAGTGTTTTTTGTTTCTTAAACTGTTTTGTAAATCGTTCTAGCCCTATAGCAAATCCTATACAATGTATATCTTTATCAAAAGTCTTATTAACATTATACATTCCTCCGCCTAACAAACTACTCATTTCATTTTCAAAGTACGCTTCAAAAAAAAGTCCACTGTAAAAGTTTAAGCCTCTTGATAATTTTGAGGAAAATTCTACATTATTACATTCAAAATGTTCAATAAATAATTTTATATCTTCACTCATTTTACTTTTTTCCATAAAATTTATAAAGTCTTGAAATAACTCTTTATTTAAATTATCTTTCTCTATAACATCTTCCATACTTCTTTTACTGAGTTTATCTAAAGCTCGACAATATTTCTCTCTTTCAACTATATTTAAAGTAGTACATGCAAAATCTAATAAGTTTTGATCATTTACTTTTATTATTATTTTTTTCTCACTAAGAGACATAATTTCTTTTAAAAGTAGAGCTATTTGAGAAATGTAAGTATTTTTAAATTTTCTTTTATAAGCTATATCAAAATCAAGTTGTAAAAAATCTTTCTTTCTGTATGCTGTTACAGGTCCATTTCTAAATACAGTTCCTATTGACATTCTTTTATGAGGCTTAGTACTTTGAATATTTTGTCTTAACATAAAGGGCACAGTTTGGTCATATCTTAGGCCTTCCGTCTGGCTTAACTCATAAATTTCTTTTACTATATCATCAGTTTCATCATATTTTTTTTTCAAGGATTTTAAATCTAATATTGAATTTTCTTCTTCAAAGTTGAAATTGAAATTTTCACCTATTTTTATTAATTCAGATAACATAATAAATTATTTCTTTAGTATATAAATGGCTTTCTAATAAGTTCATTATTATATACCAAAAAAAGAAAAATTTTATAATTTAAATTAATAAGATAATCTAAGCCATTTTCCTCGATTTTATGAAGATTTTGTTGGATTAATTCTGTTAAAATTAAAACAAACTTTTGTAATATTAATTGTTCTTGAAATACTTGTAAATCAGACTTAAATTGAGATGAAAAAAATTTAGGAGTAAAACAAAAAATAAGAGCAATGTATCTATCAAATTTATTCATATTTAATGATCTTAAGTCGAATTTTGAATTAATCAAAGAGAAAAAAAGTCTTTTAGTATTTGCATCAAAGCCTAATTTTTTATTATAATTATTAATTATATAATTAGTCTCTAGTCTAGATAAGGGGGATCTTTTTCCTAATATTAAGCCTTCTAATTCTTTTGGAATTCTTATTCCTATTATTTTTAAAATCAAATTAATAAATGAAACCAATATATGTTTAGACACTTCATTTCCCCTACTATATAAAGTGTCTTTAATATAATAGCCTCCTCCTAAATAAGTTAGCAATTTAACAGAAAACAAATGAGTATGTAGAAGAAAACTTGTCTCAGTTAACAAAATTAATTTATTTAAAATATCTAAGTTTATTAATTTATATCTAAAACTAATTAAAAAAATTAGCAAGTATCTGAATGAAAGCATAAAAAATTTTTGCTTTGTACTATCAATAATCTTTTGATTCTGTTGAGTTAGGAAAAAATTTAGAGAAAACTGTTTTAATTTATTTATTGTTTTTTTATCTACAATAGATTCATTTCCAAATAAATTATTGAGATTTTGTCTTTTCAGAATTCGATTTACTTTAAAAAAAATTATTTTGAAATAAAAGTTAAGAATAAGAAGAGGCATAAGAAAATAATATAATGAGTTATTAAAAAAAATTAATTCATGAAAAATTGGTAAATTTAATGTTAAGAACCTAAATGGATTTAATGTTATTATACTAAGTTTTCGCATTCCCAACTTAACATTTAATAGTGAATATGGACGTACATAGCTAGAAAGCAAGCAAGTCTCTAAAATAGCATAATTATCTTTGTTTAAATCTAAATTAAAATCAATCTTACTACTACTATGTAAGTTATCCAGGCCTTCTACAATATCTTCTAAATAATAGTTATTTTTTAAAATTAAATTATTTGAAAAAGCATTATCTAGAATTGTACTTAGCTGAAAAAATGCTACTACTTTTGTTAAATTAAGTAAGAAAAATTCTATTAAAATAAGAAATGATATGTGGAAAAATAATAATTTAAATGTGTCAGATAATTTTGAAAATTTTTGTTTCCAAAATAACTTGCTGTTTGCACATAAATTTATTAATCCAGAATTTATAATGTATAAATAAATAGTAGAAACTATAGAAAAAATGTTTAATACTAAAGAGAAACTTAATAAACTAAGAGGATTTTTTACGAAAATAAAAAAAAATACAAATAAAAAAAATAATAAAATAGTAATAAAAAAGATTTCAATTAAACTAATTTCTGTTATTACTATCGTTAATAAACTAAAATAAGTTTTTATAATAGATCTTTTATCTAAATTAAATTCAGAATGGAATTTGTCAGTACTCATTATTTGCTTCTTATTAAATTTAACAACTGTGAGGGAAATGTTTTATATTTATAATAATATTTTATAACTTCTAAACAGCCCAATTCTGAATCGCAAATTATATCCTCCTTTTCTGTAATATAATTATCAGGCGCCATAAAGACCGAGGCTGATAAACAAAAAAAGTTAGGTTTATAATTTCTATAATAGTTAATCTTTTTTAATCTTTCAAAAGAAATAATTTTCATAATTTTCTCACCATTTTCTTTTAAAATAAATAGCCCTCTTTCACAAAATAAAGCTTCAGATGGAATATGTGTAATGAAAATAATTTTACCTTTAAATTCTTTTTGCAACTGAATTATCTGATCCAAAAATAAATTACTAGTTTCAGGATCTATATTAGCTAAGGCTTCATCAAATATATTATATTCAGTCCAGTTACTTAGGCCTAATAATAAATGAAATTTTCTTTTTTGACCAGAAGATAAATTATAAAAACATGTATTTAAATTTGGCAGGTCTAGTAAATCAAAAAGTCGGAAGAAAGTGCTTTCATTAAAATTATATACTAGTTTATTCATTTCTATTAAACTTTTCAAAGAAATATCAGGATAACCTAATTCTGCTTCAATAAAATTAATTTTTTTCACCAGTAAAAACTGTTCCTTAGTAAACCATTTTTTATTAGACTTAAAAGTAATATTACCATCTATTAATATAGTATTATTAGAGGAAAAGAGAGCATTTACTATGGTGCTTTTTCCTATTCCGTTTACTCCAAATATAGCTAACTTGTTATATTTTTTGAAAAAACTAAGTGCTATATTTTTAAAAATTATATTCTTGAATAAAAAACTACTATATGAAATCTCGTTAATATCTACTAAGATCATTTATAAAATAAACTAAAGATTAGGAACACTCTTCGTCTTATCTAAATTTTTTTGATACATATCCACTTTACTTATATCATCTGAACTCTTTGAAAAACAATCGATTACTTTGAAAAAAGTAAGAATTGCTAAGAAAGAAGTACTTATAAGTATAAAGCTAGGCTCTAAATAACATGTAAGAAATGTTAATGTGCTCCAAGATGAAACTAAACTTTCTAAATGAATGGCGTTTTCCAAATCCCTCTCTTTTATATTTATGTTATAGAATATTTTTAAAATTAGATGTATTATAATAAGTAAAAGAAGAATTAAAAAACTTTTTTGATTTAAAGAAGAAATACTAGATGTATCTATAAATAAACAATTATTAAAAAATATACAAAAATTTTCTATAAAACTAGCTAGTACACGATTATTAAGAGAATATTGTAATAAAATATCGCCTATTTCACAAATAGCCGGAGAAAATAATAACAATAAAATATAACCTTTACTTAATTCGTCTTGATTAATTAAGTATTCAAATTTTTTATGAGTTTGAAATAAAAAAAATATGTGAAGACTAAGTAATAATAGATTAAAGTTTATTTTTCTTTTAAATTTACTCGTTGAATAAAAATAAAAAAAGGTTTGGATAAAAAACTCTGTAAAGAAATTCAATTCAAAATTTGAAAGTTTATAAAATTCTAATTTTAAAAAATGCCCTAACATTAAGATTATTATAAAAAAAAATAAACTAAAATTAATCTTCTTAAAGTTAGTCTTTAATTTTAAAAAATCGAGTCTTAATTTAAAACAAGTTATAATAGCAAATAAAAGATTATTTTTTAAATATATTTCAAAGATAGTTTCTATTTTTTCAAAAAAAGCTTCAAAAATAATTTTTATAAAACTAATATTTCTTGAATAATTATTATAAATTTTTTCTTTTAAAAGATGCAGCCTGGTGCTTATGACCATTCTATTCTGCTTCAGCTATTTCTTCTTTTTCGTTAGATGAATTTTCTTTATTGAATTTTGAGTCGAGATTATCAATTAAAGAAATTAATTCTTGTTTAATCTTTAAATTCTCAATTTTTAATATTTCTAAACCATCATAGTTTTCTAGTTCTAATAATTTCTGACCTTCTTTAATATTATTTTCTAATTTTTTAATTAAATCTTCAAAATTAGAAACATCGTATTTCTTTTCTTTGTAATCTGTCAATTTTTCATTATAACTAAAAATATCATATTTTAGAGCTTTTAAATCATTTTCCAATAAAGTTCTCTTTCTAAATATTTCATCTTGTTCTTTATTAGCTTCAACATCTTTCATTATTTTTTCAACTTCTTCCATTGATAATTGACCTTTAACTTTTAAAGTAGTATCGGCTTTTTTTCCTGAAACTTTCTCCTCGGCTCTAACTTGGATTTGTCCGTCTGCATCTATTTCTAATGTAATAGTAATTCTAGCCTGATTAGCTCTCATCTTAGGCAAACCTGTTAATCTTAAATGCCCTAATAATTCATTATCAGAGCTCTTAATTCTTTGCCCTCTTAAGATAGAAATAGTCATAGTTTCAGTATTATCAGCAGGATTTGTAAATTCTTTACTTCTAATACAAGGTATTGTAGAATCTTTTTCTATAATTTTTTCAAAAATTCCACCTAAAGTCTCTACACCTAAGCTCATATTTACTACATCTAATAATACTAAATCTTTTTCAGCTCCTTTTAAGATTGCTCCTTGAATAGCAGCTCCTAAAGATACACAAGTCATAGGGTTTACTCTTTTATTAATTTTAGCATTTGGCAATACTTTTTTAATAAAATCATCAATTAATTTTGATCTGGTAGGTCCTCCAACCATTAGAATATCTATTGGTTCTTTATCTAAATTATATTCTTTAACTAACTGTATAAATGTTTTTTCTATTTTACTTAAAATATCTTTTGTAATTTGAGGTAATTCTTCTCGTCTTAATAAATAAGATAAGTTATAAGATTTTCCATCTACTACTAAATCAGGTATTAGAATATTTGTTTCAATTTGAGATGTAAGATTTATTTTAGTTTTTTCAATTATTTGAGTAATATATTTTATTTGATCTTTGTCTTCTATTTTAAATTTATTTTCAAAATTCCAAAACTTTATAACATGTGCTGTAATAGCATCGGTAATATTTGTTCCTCCAGCTTGAGAAACTCCGACAGTAGAAATAACTCTAAAAACACCATTATCAATTTCTATTAAGCTTGCGTCAAAAGTTCCTCCACCTAAATCAAACACTAATGTTTTTTCCCCGGCTTTATTAGAAGAATGATAACCATAAGCTATTGCAGCAGCAGTAGGTTCATTAATTAATCTCAATACTTTTAATCCAGCTAATCTTGCAGCCATTTTTGTATTTAATCTTTCAATTTCTTGATAATAAGCTGGTACTGTAACTACAGCATATTCAACTTTATGTCCTAATTGTCTTTCAGCTTCTTCTTTTATTTTTTTAAAAATTATAGATGCTATTGTAATAGGTTCAATTTCATTTCCATTAAGATCCTTTGGAATTCCAAATTCTCTCTCTAAATCTGAATTTGGATTAGCTTTATAATATTCTTTTAATCCTTTTAAGTTATATTTAATTAATTTTTTTATTCTAGAAATAATTTTAATTCCATCTAAATTTTTAAAGTGAGATAAATCTAAAGCTTTTTTTCCAGCTATTATCTCTCCATTTTTTTGAAAAGCTACTACTGATGGAAAGGCTTTTCCATCTCCAGAACCTTCAAAAGCTTCAATTAAAACTTCTCTTTTGTTTAAATCTATATAACTAGCTTGTGAATTTGTAGTTCCAAAATCAATTCCTAAAATTATATCAGAAACTTTAAGATCATATTCTACTTTTCCTTCTCTTGTATTAAATTTATTAAGATCTTCTTCTAAAGTATAATCTATATCTTTTTCAATGTTTTCGTTCATGCTTACTTATTATAATTTTAATTAATATATAATTAACTTATAATTAATTTTTTTTATATATTATTATATACTATTATATATGCTTTTGATTTTACCTACCGATACTCTTTTTGGAATTTTTTCTTTTTTTTCAGATGTAAATCTCGAAAAAATATTTATCCTAAAATTAAGAGTAAAAGAGAAAAAATTATGTAAGTATATGACACTTTCTCTTTTCAAAAAAGAATATAAGACTAGTCTTGATGCTTCTATATTAAATTATATATTAAGGAATTATTCTAAAAAAACATTTTTAATTCCCACTAGTAAGTCTTGTGAATATACTACTAATCAAGGCTATGAGGGTATAAGAATTATTAACATAGGTATTTTTAAAAAACTTTGTAAAACTAGACCATTATATGGTACTAGCGCAAATATTTCTGGCGATCAAAATAACTCTTATTCACAAATAAAATCAAAATTTAAGTTTTTTTTCAAATCTATTATAAAAAAAATAAAATTTTCAAAATTGCCTACTTTAGTTCATTCTACTATAGAAAAACTTAGTTTGGAAAATAATAAACTTATTATAAATACTATTAGAGATTAATTAAAAAATTCTATTTTTTTAAATCTAGAAATATTTTCTAAATTCAAAGAAATTTGAGTATCTGTAACTTTAATTTTATCTTTAATTTCTGAAAAAAAGTTAGGCATAATTATTTCAAAATAATCTAAAGAATTTATAATTAACTTAATAGACGAATTAAGAGTTCTAATATTTTTATTCTTAATATATTTATCTAACAAAGAATTTCCTAAATCTATTATTTTTATGAATAATTTATAAGTCTTGTTTAGATTTGAAAGTTCAAAAGATATATCTAGTTTATTTTGAAAGTCAAGCATTAGTTTAGTCTTTTTGAATAAGATAGACTTAGGGCTACATTTTTGTATTCTATGAAAGTAATTAATAAATTTATTGCAATAGATCTTATTATGAAAATTAATGAGTTCTTTAAAAGAATAATTACTATCTCTATTTAATAAGTCTTTTTCCAACAAATAAAATCTTATAGTATCTGAAGGGACGATTTTTTTTAGATCTTTAATGAAGAATAATTCTTTTTCATTAAACTTAGAAGATGATAACTTTTTATTATTACAATTTAAAAAATTTCTAATTATTAGTTTAGAGTTAAATTTCTGAATACTTTCTGGGCTTCGAGATAAAAAATACAATTTATGAAGAATTTCTGCATGAAAATGAAAATTATCTTTTCCAAAGAAAAAAAATCTTTCTAAATTATTATTAGAATCACTAGCTTCTAGTTGTAAATAAGATAATAGAGCTTCTATCCATACATAAATTATTGTATTTTTTATTTCGGAATTAGTCCAAGCAATCCCATATGGCGAATATCTTAGAATATCACGTCCATCTAATATCCCTTTATTAAATAGTTTTTTTAAATACTTAGTAGGGCAACTTTGAATTATTTTATTTCTCTGTTGTTGTGTTAAGACAATAGGGAATCTGAAATTTTGAACTTCTTTTACCTCTAATATTCTTTCACAGTTTTTACAGTTTGCTATACTGTCTTTTGTTATTTTAAAATGATTCCAGCATTTTTCACAAACATCATCAGATATAGTTTCTTTACAATAAAAACATTTAGTAAAAATTCCTCTCATACTTAAAAATCTTCTACAATAATTGCAAAAAAAAGAATAATTTAAGACTTTATCTAAATATGGACATAGTTGTTCATCAAAAAATTTATTAACAAACTCTATATGTTCAAATGAATTAGTTTTTAAGTATTTATCAAAAGAAATATTCAAAAAATCAAAATCTTTCAAAAAATTTTCATGATATGAAAGAGCAATTTCATTTGGATTTTTTTGTAAGTCTAAAGCTTTTAAATAAATAAGCTCTCCAAACATATCTGAACCAGAATAATGAACAACCTTTTTATTTTTTAATAAAAAATATCTTTTTAAAAAATCAGCAGGTAAAGTAGATCCTAAGATTCGTCCACAATGCAAGTCACCATGACTATAAGGCAATGCTGAAAATATAATCTTCTTTGTTTCTGAAATCATAACTGTCTATAAAGGAATTGAACCCTTGCCTTCAGCACCAAAAACTGACATGCTACCACTACACCAATAGACTATAATTTATATTTTTTTTTAATTTGCTATTTATAAATTTTAAACTAATCTTGACATTATAACAAATTTATAAGTACATATGATCCAAGCAGGAATCGAACCTACTCATTTTGGGTTGGAGCCAAATATTCTACCATTAAACTATTGGACCTTAATATTACTATAAAATTTTAAGAAATGGGCCCCATGTCGTAAATTTTACTTCCGAATTTGAGATTTGAATTCCGTCTAAATCATCTTTTGTCATAATAACTTCTGAAAAAAATTCAACTGCCTCTACATCTGAAGTATCTATAACATTTCCAACTACGTTATTACTAAATTCGTCATTACAAATACTTATTACTCCTCTAGTTAATACAGGTTGTACAATAAGATCAGATAATTTAAATGAGCAATTTTTAGTAGTATTTAGAAATAAATCTTTTAAACTCACATCACATCTAGCGCTTCCATGTTTTCCTGGTTTTATATGCGCAATTCTTTTTACTTTAAAAACTTTTAAGTCCGAATTATAATTCTGAATAATAGATTCAATATTTAAAATTATTGAACCATCATGAACATCTGCGCCTGTAATCACATCAAATGGCATTGTTTTTTTTCTTGTATTTATATCTAATTTATCAAAATTTTCTAAATTACTAAATTTTGCCATATTAAAAAATGGCTTTTATTCTTATATATTTACTCCAAAATAATAAAATCATTAGCTTTCTTAAAAAAATTTCTAATAAAATTATTATCTTTCTCATTAAAGTTATTTTCTAAGTAAATATTAAAATTATTATTAACAGAAAAGAAGTATAATTTAAATAAAAAGCCTTCTAAATCTTTAAAGCTCGTATATTTACAATTTAGATTTCTTATTAATAATCCTTTAAATTTTTCTAACTTTTGAATATAGGATTTATGAATTTTATGATTATAATTATTTAAAAGTAACTGAAAGTTTAAAACTTTATAATAGTATTTTCTTTCTTCTAATTTAATTCTTGGACCTAAATCTAAAATTATATAACTAGAGTCTAAAATTGTCTTTCCTAATAATAACATTTATTATAATAACATTTATTATAATATAATTTTATTAATTATATAAAGGCCCTCACGCACGTAAAATATGCGTATAAGTAGAGCAATAAGAAATAAATTAGATAAAATTTTACCTTTTAAATTTATAGCAAATGAGTCAATTAGAAAATTTTTTTATTCTTTGCCTAAACCGGATAAACTAATAACTATGGATTTTTTAGTAGAAAATATGAAATATCTTCATAAAAATTATGTGAAAATAGTTTTAGAAAATTCAAATTTAACATATTGCTTATTTATAAGAAATCACAAAAAAATTAATCCAAATTTAACTTTTAACAATTAGGTAAGATGTGGAGAGAACATAAAAGTTCTTTAAAATAAATTTACTATAATATATTTTTTAATAAGATTTTTCTTCTTTTCTCTTTTCATTAATTTATTATAAAATATTTTTGAGTTAATCAGATAATACGATAAATATTAGTATCTTATAATATGATAATATCCACTTGCTAAAGCAAAATTTGCTAAAATTAATTCTGATTTTTGCTTATCTGTTACAATGATACCCTGTTTTTCAATAAGACTTATTCTACCTAAACATTCTTTAATTACTTGTTCTTTAACAAAAGAAGTAAGATTATTTTTTAATAAGAATTTTTCTTCTCGTTGCTCAAGCTCGAATTTATTACTATAATTCTGAATAGGTTTAACAAATGAAAGAAGCCAATGAACAAAATAAGTAGTAGTTTTTCCAAAAAAAGCGGGAATAACATAAAGCCCTGTTGGTTTAAAAAAGCTACTTTGAGTTTTATTTTTAATATTAACCTCTCTTAATTTTTTTTCTTCAGTAACATTTGCCTGATAGTCAGTATCTACTATATTACTTTTGTTAAAATTAGTATTCATTTTTATATATTATTATATTTATTATATTTTAAAATTTTTGATATATATTTCTTTTTTTATCTTTTTTTTGTTTAAATTATTCTAAATAAAGATTCTATTAAAGAAATAAAAAAATATTTTCTATAAAACTCTAAATTATTACAAGCTTAGCGAGGTATATGATAGCTCTCTAATAAGATTTAGTATCTTTAGAATAGCTATCTACAAGAAAAATCAACTTATAATAAAAAATTTATTTAAAAAAATTATGGTAGAAGAGAAAAAAAGAAAAGCTAGATTACAAGGAAAAAATTTTAGATGGGTTGTACTAGATCTCCCTATTGAAGTTTGGAATAATAAAGAGCAATATAAAATTGACTTACTTACTAACTAATAATAGAATCATTATATTATTATTAATGAATATTCCTTTATTACTAAAGTAATAAAGAATATTCGTTATTAATAATAACATAATGATTCTATTAAAAGATATAAAAAAATAATAATAGTATTATAATACCATAATAAATGTTTAATTTTTTTAATTCTTTTTTTTAATTCAGGGGCCGTATATAATTCCATTAATTCAACCTTCATACTTTTCTACTTCAGATAGGGGCTATTACCTAATGAATTAATACAACAAAGAGAAGAAGAAAAAAGATTAAAGGAATTAGAAAAATCTAGAACTGCTAATGGTATGTTTTTTACATTATCAATTAATTTTTATCAGATAACACTTGATTTTCATGATCTTACAAAAAAAGATAGAGATAGTTCTGGTCTTAGAACTCTAACTAGAGATGTGATAAAAAAATTTATTGAAACTTTTGAAGGCTTTCTTTTGAAATTACAAAATAATTATAACTTAAATTTTAGTTGGAATCCTATTACTAATCAACTTTTTTCACAAAATATCGCACTTATATTATATCTTTTAATAGAATCATTATGTTATTATTAATAACGAATATTCTTTATTACTTTAGTAATAAAGGAATATTCATTAATAATAATATAATGATTCTATTATTAGTTAGTTTTATAGTATACTTTAAAGAATTATTCAGAAAAATATTTTTTTTTCATTTTAATTAAAATATCTAATTTATTATGATTGCCTTCAAAATATTTTAAATAAAGACTAAATTCAAAATTTAAGATTTGTTTAAAATTAATTATCTCCATTAAAGGTTCAGCGTCTTTTTTATAAAAAAAACTTTTTGTAAAATCGATAATAGCTATTTTTTCCAAGTCCTGATTGTATAATAAATTATCTAAATTTAAATCGTTATGAACTATGCCTTCCTTATGAATCATAGCTATTGCTTGTATAGCTTTTTCTATAATTTTCGACTTATTTAAATTAGTATTTTTAAAGCAATTTAATAAAGATGTATAGCCTTGTAAGAATTCTAATTCAAGAAATAATAATCTAAGATTGCTATTAATAATTTTAGGAACTTTAAAATATAAATTTTTTTCAAGTTTTTCTAACATCTTTTTTTCATTCAGCATTTTAGTTATAATATTTTTTTTACTTTCCAATTTAGTTAAAAAATATGTTTTTTTGATAATAGCTCCATTTCTTTTAATTTTGCTTTCGGAAGGAAAAGATGTTTTAGTAATAATTTCAATAGAATCAAGTAATTTTTTATGATTAACTATTGGATTTTTCTCTAAAGCGCCTCTATGATAAATTGAACAAAGAGCAACTGTTATTGAATTATCAGAATTCAAAGGATTTTTAATCATATTTAAATTCTTAAAAAGAATCTTGTTAATAGTTCTATCTTGGTTATCTTTATTTAGATTATTTAAAGATTCTTTTAAAATAGAATTTTGTGCGACTCCGCCTATACACCAAATTTCTTTTATACTATAATTATACAAAAATTTTTGAGTTATTTTATTGACTTTTAAACAAATAGTATCTAATAAATCTCTAGAGATTTCACCCAAATTTTTTTTTGAATTAGAATAATAAGTAAGTAAACCATTTAAATTAAAATTTTTTTCTAGGCCTTTATGAATTTCACTAATATACTCAGGAAACTTTTGTTTATGCTCTAAGTATAACAATTCTATTTTTGGGCCTCCTGGATGAGCCAAACCTAAATTTCGACCAACTTTGTCAAAAAAATTTCCTAATGCTAGATCTGACGATTGGAATAAAACTTTAAATTTATTTTTATTATATAACAACCAATGAGTATGCCCTCCAGAAAAGTATAATATGAGATGATTTTTTTTAACTTTTTTATTTAAGATATATTGAACTGCTGATAAATGAGCAAAAATATGATGAATCCCATATATTTTTATTTTGTATTTATTGGAAATTTCATTAGAAAACTGACTCCCTAATTGCAAGCATAAATTAAAACCAGGGCCATTTGTAAAAATAATTTCTTTTAAACTTGAATTATGGAAATCTAAAAAATCAAAAATTTCGGTTTTATACTTATTAAGAAAAGATTTATGTAAGCTAATAGTTTCTGCTTCAAAAAGGCCCTTAGTAGGACTTACAATATTTTTTCTTTCAAAAATTAAACTGCCTTCTTTATTTACTATGCTAATACCAAAAAACCAGGCTGTACACTCAATCCCTATTATCAACTGCTTCATTAATTCACTTATTAATAATATAAGCAGATAGGCAATATATTAATATGAAAGAAGTCTATAATTTGTTTGCTTTAAATGAAGAAAGTATAATAATAACTGAATTAGAAAAACATATTCAAGATATTAATTTTTTACAAAATATTTTGAGTAAAGAAGAAGAGAAATTTATAAAAAATACATTTTTAACTATATTGGATCAGACAAAAATTCCAAATACTTATTTTAGTTTTTTGAATTTAGATATATTATATAGTCTGTTGAATAAAAAATTTTCAGAAGAATTAAATGCATCATTTCCAAGTGAAAAAATTTTTTTTAAATATGTAATTCCAGTATTATTGAAAATCAACAAAAATTTAAAATTAATCGAAATTAATGTACATAATAATAAAAAAAAATATTTAATTAAAGAAAAATAGATAAGTTATAATTTTTTAATTCTTGTGGTGTAGTGGTAGCATGTAAGATTCTCATTCTTAAGATTTCAGTTCGATTCTGGACAAGAATATACTAGTATGTTTTATAATATATACTAATATAACATATTAATAAGATAATATAGCCTATTAAAAGATAAAATGAATGACAACGCAGATAAAAATATTGATTATAAAAATATTGATTTTTCTGAAAGTAAGTCTAATTTCACTGATTTGTATCAAAAAGATTTAAAACAAAAATTAAAATTTGCTTATGATATTAAATTTAATATATTTCAAACTTTTACTGTATATGGAATAATTGAATCTAAAGATGTAATTGGAACTATCTTAAAATCGGGAAGTTCTTATTTAGGCCAATATTCATTAGAGCAATTACAACAAGATAGAAAAATTGGTAGAATAGATATTAATATCTCTCAAAATAAGCATAAAGGATTAACTAGTGGAGAAATTAAAATCCCTGTTAATTTAGATAAGTTTGGAACTTCTATTTTAGCTGCGGGAATTGAGTGTATTGAGAAAATTGCTTCATTTAAAACTATATTTGTAACTGATAGAATAGAAGATTGTGAAATAAATATTAAGAAAAAAGTTTTGAAAAATGCTAAATCTATCTTAAATACTAAATTTAGATTTGAAGATGAAAGTGAAGAAGAAATTATAGATTTAGCAACTAATTTGAAGAAAAATATGCAGCAAAGAAAATACATAGAATTAGAAGATAATATGTTTGCAGGCGATGAATTTCAAGAATCGGAAAATGTATATGTAGTAGAAGGCGCTGCAGATATAGCTAGATTAAGTTCTTTTGGGTTAAATAATTCTATTAGCTGTAATGGTACTGTTGTTCCTACTTCATTAATTGAAAAATTAAAAAATAAAGTAGTTACTCTAGTTACTGATCAAGATAGAGGTGGACAAATGATTAGAGAAAAGTTTAAAAGTTTACTTCCTAAATTCTATGTTGTTGACTTACCAGCTTTACAGACTATAGAAAAAATAAATAGAAATACTCTCTTTAAATACTTAAAAGGTAAATATTTAATAACTAATAATGAAACTAAAGAGTAATGGATCAAAAATAAAGATTAATTTTAAAACAAATAAAAATTACAGATTAAATAGATATATTTCTAGAGAAATTATTTCTACTAACTTTAATAAAATTAAGTCATTTATTTATTTAAAAGATGATAAAGGTATTGAGAATTGTATTCCTTGTAAAATTTTAAGTATAAAGAAATCTTCAGGAAATAATTTATTTAAAAAGAAAAAAAAATTGACAAGAGGGAGTATTTGTGAAGTTAAAATTCAGAATTTTTCAGAAATCAAATTTAAAAATTTAGAAAGTACATTTGATGCTCTTATAATAGTAAAAATAAAAGAGTTAATGTATTTAAGAAAAGTTATTTAATGGATTGTACAAGTTATACTGACGACAACTTTGTAGATACAGAAAATATTGAAAATTATGAATCAAAATTTGCCGAACAAAATGATGGTAGTACTCAAGATTGGAGTTTAGATACAATTATTTGTGAAAATTGTAAAAAAGAAATTAAACCTGATTTAGAAAATACATTTACTTGTGATTTTTGTGGATTTATTTCTGAAAGAAGTGCATTTGATAATAACACTACTAGTAGAATAAATTTCGGAATAAGCGAAAAAGAAAAATATGAAAACTGGGGGCAATTAAGAGATAATAATTTTTCTTTTTTAGAAACTGCTATAGATTCTGGAAAAAAAGATTCTAAATTAAAAGATGACGCCTCTGCAAAATTACAAAAATTAAAGTTTTGGCAACAAAAGAATCATGTTTATACATCTGAAAATAAAGGACTATTTGAATTAAAAAACTTATTAAATAAGTTAAATGATTTAATGATCTTATCAAAGGAAGTAAATGAAGAAATAGTAAAAAAATATAAAAAATTAATAGAATTAGGCTATACTAAAGGAAAAGGGATAAAAAATTTAGTAGGAGCTTTAGTATATTTATCTGCTAAAGAATTAGATTTAGCTGTTTTATTAAATGAACTAATTGATGCTTTATCAATTAAAAAAAAGAAACTAACTAAGCTATATAGAGAAATTAAAACTCTATTAAAATCAGAAGTTAAAGATATTAGTATATCTTCACTTATAGCAAAGTTTGTAGAACCTCTTTATTTAGAGAAATGCAATTATATAGATATTGAAAATGAATTTCTAGAATTAAAAAATTTACTATATTATGATTATTATAAAGATAAAAGCCCCATTTTATTTGTTGCTACTTGTGTATTTATCATTCTAAAAAAATCACATGATAAATTAACTTTAGATGAGTATTGTAAAGACACTAATTTAATAAAAATAAATATAAAATCAAAGTTGAAACTTTATTATAAGAAGTTGGCCGAACAAAAAGAAGGAAAGAAATTTTTATAATGAGTATAGGGAAATTAGCATTAAAAGAAGAAATTTTAAGAAAAGTTTTAGTTGAATTAGATATTTTAGATTACTCACCTATTAAAGGGTGTTATTTTGTCTTACCTTATGGAAGATTTCTTTTAGACCAAATTCATAATAAAATAATAAAAAATTTAGATCATCAAAAAATAATTTCTCCTACACTAATTAATAAAGATATTTTTAATTTAGAGCCAGTTCCTACTGATATTACCTCTGAAACTTTTACAATTAATCAGAAAAGTTATCTTCTCAAGCCTACTTCTGAAATGCTCTTATATCCATTCTTAAAAAATAAAGCTTTAAGCTCTAAATATTTACCTATAAAAATATATTGTCAAAATTCAGTTTTTAGAAGAGAAAATTCTACTAATATAGGTATTAGAAGTCAAGAAATATTTGGTTTTCTTGAACATCATGCTTTACATATAAATCATCAGCAGAATTTAAAAAATATTCAGGAAATAAAAAAAGTATACATTGATATGTTCAAATCATTGAATATACCTATTAAACTTTTAACTAGAACTGAAGATGATAGATTCCCAGGTGCTAATAAAACTATAGCGTTTGATACTATTATAGAAAATCATAGATTACAACTAGGTACTATTCATGACTTAGGTACTAATTTTTCTATCCCTCTTAGTATAAAATATAAAACTACACAGAATTCTTATGCGTATCCTTACATAAACTGTGCAGGAATTTCTGAAAGAGTACTTTATTCACTAATATATTTTAATTACGATTTTGAAGATAAGATATTAAAATTACCAAAAGATATATTACTAGAAAATATTATTGTAAATAAAAAAATATTTTGTGCGGAAGATCTAATTAAAATAAGTAAAATTAAAGGCATTAAATATTGTAATACTTTTAATTATGCAATTAATAAAGAAGATATAAAAAGTCTTATCAGAAAAGGGTATAGATATACTTTAAGAAAAAACAAAGAACAAAATTTTATATTGGTTGATAATTATTTAAAAAAAGACTTGATTATACAAAATTTATTTGATATAGAGGATAGCATGATCGTTGAAAATTCTAATATCAATATATTAGATATTGTAGAATTAGAATTAGAAAATGTCTTTGATTTTGATCATGATTTCCCTTTTAAAGTAAGATATAATAATAATGATCATAATTCAGTTATAGAAGTAATGTTAGAAATTTTACAAAATGAAAAAATAAAAACTAGTATATATGGATATGATTCTGAATTTATCTATCTAGGGCGTACGTATTAATTTATATATAAATCACATCTATTTTAATATGGACATAGAGCATATTTTTAATAAAGTTGATAATTTTTGTAAAGAGATCAATGAAAAAAGGGCTGATTTTGGATTATTAGCAAAATTAAAAAGAATTGAAATTGAAATTGAAATTGAAAAAGGAACAAAAAGTAAAATAGAAAAAGAAATTAAAAGAGACCAAAATATCGCAAATCATTTTCCCAGATTAGATTTAGATAGACTAGTTCCAATAGCTTATCCTGTAAATTATGGGCTAATTTTAGAAAATAAAATAGAAGAAAGTATAAAAAAAGAATATGATGATGCAATTATTATTTCTTTACACAATATATCGTATCCTATTAACATAAAAATTCCATGTTATAAAATCGGAGAAATAGTCTTATTAGACGAGGGCGAACAAGATAATAAAGTAATTTGTATTCCTTGTTCTGAATTAAAATACAACAATGATTTCATAAATGCTAATTTTTCTCTTGATCAAATTTTAGAAATTAATTATAGAATAAAAAATTATCTGATTTTTATAAACTTGTATAAATTTAAAGAAAATAATTTTTTAGATAATACTAAAAATAAAGTAAAAGTTAGTGATTTTATTTCTTTTTTAAATTGTAATGACTAGTAAAATCTATACTTCTTTTATTCATGAAAGAATTAATACTAATAAATTTAAACTTTTGTTAGATTCATCTTTTTTCTTTAGAATTCTTTCTATAGTTTTTTTTGTATTTGTTAGTATTTTTCTTATTTACTTTACTAAATCAGTTCTAATTTACTCATTCGTAGGAATGAATTCTATATTATTACGTTTTAAAGTTTATGATGATTTTATAAATTTTCTTTCTAATTCGGTTTATTTCAGTATGTTTAGTGATAATTTTTCAAGGTCATCTTTTATTTCTCATAAAGGAGAAGTAGCTTTTACTAGTTCGTTAGGATATTTATTTTATAGTGTTTTAAAAGTTGCTCTTTCAAAATTCTTCTATGAAAAAATTAGTAAAACTTTAGTAAAAAGTGAACATAATTGGACTGCTTTATCTTATATTATTTTTGCTATAAATAATTTATTAATATCATTTTTATACTACATTGAAAGAAGTGATTTAGTTAATGCTTTATATTTTACACAAATAATTTTATGGTATTTTAAAAGAACTTTCTTTAGTGATTTTAATTTGAGTTTTGAAGCTTACAAGTTTAGTTTATCTACTGCTATATTTTTAGTTTCATTGATTGTTATAGAACAATATAAAGATTGTAACTATTCTGATAGATTATTGTTTTTTGTAAACACACTAACAGAGGAATTTACCGAGGGCTTATCTGAGACTATTATCTCAAAAAAAGAATTAGCAAATAAAGAAATTACAGAAAAAATTCAGACTCTTTCTTTATACAGTAAAAATCAAATAATTACCAAATCAAAATTAGAGAATCGTATAAATTCTGAAATAAAAGAAATTGAAGAGGCTATTAAAAAATATACTGATTTAGTAAATTCATTTGATCAAGAAGTAACTTATGTTAACTATTTTAAGGAAAAAAGCAGAGATAAAAGATTACTTCAAACACAATTAAACCATTTAAAAGAATTTAAAGAAGAATTAAACTTATTAAAAGTTAATATTAATAAATTTTATTCAAAATTTGAATCTAACATTGGAGAAATTGAAAATTTAGTTAATTTTTCAAAATTAATAGATGGTCGATTAAATTTCATAAGAGGCGAAAGAATTTTTATTAGATCAATTATTAGTGTTACATTTTATAGAAATGCTCAAGGTATATCTACCGAGATCGTTAAAGAAATTATAAACTTTATAGGTTCAAGTTTAGATGTATCTACAAAAGTAGATACAATATTGCAGTATATTTTATTTCATGAAAAAATAATATTCTTTTTTACTAGAGTATGGTTTGCTAACGGAGTCATTCTTAGAAACTTACTAAAAAATAGAGCTTTCATGAAACTAAGTCCTGCGCAACTTGCTTCAGCAAAGGCTATCTTGAGCTCGCTACCCTCAGAAAAACAATTAAAAAATTATGCTTCTGAAGCACGATTGAATACCTGGGCTAAAATGGTAAGTAGCTTCTTACTACATATTGTTGTTCCAAACTTCAAGAACTTTATATCAAGTAAAATAATAGTATTTTTTCATATTATGCTTATGAATTTTGTTATTAATTATTTAGTTAATTTTTTAGAGGATAAATTTCTCGAAATAATAAATAGTACATTAAACTTTTTAAAGCTAACTTTTATCTTAAATAACTTTGAAAGAACTTTACTTTTCTTGACTGATGTATATTTTAAGGCTTTTGTATTTTTGAAAAAAATAGATAGTACTAAAATTTTTCATTTAAGTTGTTTATTTTGCAACCTTTTTGATTTTTTGGTTCCGGAATTAGGCTTAAGAAAGCTTAAATTTAATAATTGGGCAGGAATACAATTGAAAGGATTAGCTGTTCTTAACAAATCAGGATACGCATTAGCTAAATTAAATACTTCTTTATCAGATCTAAGTGTAAATAACAAGTTAAGAGAATTTAGTATATTTTGTATTTTTAGTTTAATAGGTTATGAGCTTTATTCGAAAAAGCTGCTTACTACAAATATTACTAACAGCTTTTATTACATTTATTACCCGTTGATGATAATAGAAGGGCAATTTTCAAGTAATATTATAATTGCTTCAGCACTAACTAATATTACTAATTATATGGATTTTTTTAAGAACGGTATACTGAATTTTTCAGATTCTTTTTTCACTGTTTCTCTAGGTTTTAAAAATTTAATTTTTGGTCAAGATCTTGTTATAAGCGAATTCAAATTATTTGATAAAATTCCTAAAGTTGAAGTCAGGGCGAAAATAAATCATATTTTCAGTAATGAAGCTCTAACAAAGATAAAAGTTATAGATGGGCTATGGAAAATAAAATTTATTAATGAAAATGTTTCTCGTAAAGTAGAACCTGTTGTAGCTATGTTTATGAATCAAGCACTTTTAAATGTAACAAGCATTGAAAAAGTTTTCCTGAATAAAAGTTATTACTTAGCAATAAGCGTATTTAGCTTGATTTTAAAATTACTTCTTCTTTTATTTGAAGAAGAAAATAAACAAAATACTTTTCTAATGAAGAAAGATTCTTTTAAGTCCCTAGTTACTATAGCAAAAGCAATTTTTTTAACTTTTATAATCCCTATTAGTTTATTTTTTGTTGGTATAACTATATTTACTTCCGAAAGTTTTTCATTAATATTGTCTCCGTTTTATCTAGTCCAAGGCGTAACTTTAATAGCTGTATATGAAATATTAACTAGATTGTTAGAGCGAGAGTTAATATATGTCTCTTATAAGATTTTTGCACTAACTAATAATAATTTTTTAGAAATAACTAATTTTAATAATATAGAAATTTTAGATTTAGTAGTGAGAAAACAAAAATTAAGTCCAAGCGTATTCGGTATCTTAATTCTTAGTTTAGTTTTGAACATAATTATATAATTATGTCAGAAAATGAATTTAGAATAGAAACAAAAGATCCTATAGTAGAGCAGCCTCAGAGACTAACAAATAGAATTATATTTAATTCTTGGATCAAGAAAATTAGTCAGAGTATAAAAAATGGATTTAAAAAGTTAATAAATAATAATAATGAAAATTTTTTGATTTTTATTGGGCGTGCATATTATAAATCTTTATTAATGCACTATCTTTTTTATTATGGTTATTCTATTTTAAAACCAATTCAAAGTAATATAATATCTATCTTTTTTTTACTTTTGTCTGATAATATTTTCTTAATTATTTTTAAAACTACTGGAGGCTCTAAAATTTATGACTTTTTCCTTAATATGATAAACATATTATTATTAAACTTAAACAACCAAAAAAAAGTATATTCTATTATAAGATTTTTCCTTGATCTTAGTAATTCAAAATTTATTGGCGATATTTTATCAAAATGTATAAGTTTCCTTAAAATATTTTTATTATCTTTTCCTGATAAAATTCAATTTTATATAATTGCATTTGTAATTTATTATTTCAAAAGAAAAATTAGTTTACTATATAAAAACTATATAGACAAAGAAACTGACACTAATCTTACACAAAATGATTTTTATAAAATAAATCAAACTTGTATATACTTTACTCTTATAGAGATTTTTATAGAAGGAATTGCTGATTATATACTGGATTATAATTTTAGAGTATTAGTTTTTAGCCATTTTATTAAAAGTAATGCATTAAGAGTAACACAAAATCAAAAAGCAATTTTAAACCAATTAGTAGGGATCGCTTCAAGTAAAGAAATAACTAAATTTTATAGTAATTTACAATTATTTATACAAACTGTGATAAATAGAATAAATATTATTGTAAATCCTTCTAAATTCTTTTTTGAAACTTACTTTTTTTATCTTATAATCCTAAGAAATTTGTTAAATTTTCAATTTATTCTAAATTCACAAGAATCAAAAAAAAGTTTAAGTGAAAAAAAGAAATATTTATTACAGAAAATTTCAAAATTTGTTGAATTTTTAAGTATTACTCTAACAATATTTTCAATAGTTTCTACTTTGCTAACAGTGAGTACATATTTGATTCCTCTTTATATTTCAGCTTGGAATTTTAATAGTTTAGTTATTAAATTAATAGATATATTAACATTAACCTATTTTCTTATTTTTGAGAAGTTAATTATAATAGGTTTAGCATATACTGGATACTTTTATATTTTTAAATTTCTTAATGACGATAATTATAAAGAAAAAATCCAAAAAGTATCTTCATTTTTAATTTTAAAACTTATAAAATTTTTTAAAGTATTAGGTTTACTTCTTTTTATTTTACTTTTAACAAATATAGTTCTTAGAGTTATGACTGGTGAAGAAAAGTTATTATTTGAAGAAATATTTTCATTACTTTTTAACATGAGATTTAAAAACATATTTATTTTTGTTTTCTTATTAGTTGCAAATCCACTAATTTGTCTGAATCTTCTAAAAGTTGATACTTGTTTAATAAAAGATGATATTCATATAGACTTTCTTTCTTTTCAAACGGATGTTAAGTATGTACCTTCAAAAATACCAATAGAGCTAACATCTCTTATTATTTCTTATTTTCTAATTGAAGAAAAATACTTATGAAAAAAATATATTTAGATAGTAATATTTTGCTTTCATTAGATAGATTTAATTTTGATTTATTTCTAAAATTAGATTGTAGTAAATTTAAAATTATTATTACTTCACATGTTTTAAGAGAAATTAAATATTTAAATAATAACTGCCAAGAAATAATCTTAAAATATAACAAATTGATTTTCTTTCAGGATTCTGAAGATTTTAAATATTTCGATCATTTTGTATTGTCTGAAAAGTTTGAGGACGATAATTATGTTTTAACAATGGATAAAAAATTATTATACTTATTATATAAAAAAGGAATTTGCGCTATTCATATTACTAGAAATTCAGATTTGAAAATTTTTAAAGGGGGGTTATTATCAGCCACTGAATTATTATGATAGATATAGTTACTTTAGGAACCGGCGGGCCTGTACCTACTAAGGATAGATGCTTATCATCTATAGTTTTTAAATTTGAAGCCGAAACTTTTTTATTAGATTGTGGGGAGAATACTCAACAAAATATTCAAAAGTATTATAATCATTTTTTTATAGATAATATTATAATTTCACATCGACATTTAGATCATTTTGGAGGCTTGTATGGTTACCTAAGTACTATGTCTCTATGGGGTCGAACAAAAAAATTAAATATTTATCTTCCTAAAAATTTTAAAGATTTTCATCAAAATTTAGAAAGTAATAATATAAAGCTAAAATACAGTGTAAATATTATTTGTTATGATGAAAGTACAATCTTAAAATTTGAAAAATTCGTTATTTCTTTTTTTAAAAGAGAACATAGTATTTTAACATATGGAACAAGTATTAAAATTTTAGAAAAATATAAGATGGACCCTGAAAAGTTAAAAAAAATTAAAAATAAACAACTAATATCAAAATTACAAAAAGGAATAGCGGTTATAGAAGAAGATAAAATTTTATATCCTATAAATTTTGCTTTAGAATATTTAAAAGAATTTTATATAATTTATTCTTCAGATGGGCTTTTGATGCCCGAAAGTTTTTTTAAAGAAAAAAAAATAGCAGTTTTATTACATGAAGGAACTTATCCTTCAAGGGAAGTAAGTTTAGCGAAAGAACATAAACATACTGCTATTTCAGAGATTAATAAGCTTTCAAAACTTGTTAATAAGATTTTCATAATTCATATTGGGCCAAAAGTCTTAAAATATAAAGAAAAACTACAAGAAAATGTATCTTTTTCAGAAGATGGACTACATATTATAATAGATAATGCAGGAAACACAATTATTAATTCAAAAGTTTGAGAAAATAATTCCAAACAAAAAAGAAATTAAGACAATGTCTCAAATCTCTGATTTTATTTTAAGTTTATTAAAATTACATTTAAAATTAGATTTTATAAAAGATTTTTGTTTAACTGGTAGTATAGCGAAAAATACTTTTATAAAAAATCATAAACAGTTAGATATTTTCGCAATTTGTAGCACTAGCATTAGTATAGAAGGCGCTTTTAATAGACTAAAAGAAGCCGCAGATGAAAAAAAATTAAATTATATTATTAATTATGCAGACCACCATTATTTAACACTAAAAATTAAAATTAAAAGTAAGGAATATTGTATTGACTTAGTCCCTTGTTATAGAGAGAATAAAGATCTTTCAAAATTAGATAGAACTTTAAGACATGTAGAATACATCAATAAACATATGAGTTTTGAACAAAGAAGGTTTATTATTTGTTTTAAGCAATTATTAAAAAGTTTAAAAATTTATGGCGCTGAAACTACTACTTCGGGATTTGCCGGGTATGCTTGCGAATGTTTAGTTTTAAAATATAATACTATAACTCAGATAATAGCTTTTTTGCAAAAAAAGAAATTTTTAGAAGACCCAACATATTCTGGTCGAAATCTATTAGCTTCGGTTTCTGAAAAATCTATTAACATCTTATTAGATTGGTGGCTATATTTTAAAAATGAATTGGAATATAATTCTAAAATGAAAATCAAAGCTTTTGAACAAATTAAAATTAGATGTTTAATAAATGATTTTTTTAAAATTAGAAGAATAATACGAGGATTATTAAAAAGAATAAACATAAAAATTTTAATATATTATAAACAAAATATTTTAAAAATTTGTACTTTAGAGAAAAAAACTTCAGTTATTAAACTAATCCCTATGACATTCTCTGAAAAACCAAGAAAAAACTTATTTTTTAAAAAAACTTATTTCTTGCAAAAAAGCTTAAATGATTTATTTATTGAAGAATTAAAAATTTTTCTTAGAGAAACTAGCTATAATATTAAGAACAATGTAAATAATATATTTGAAAAAAATTATATTGAAATACTATGATAGTTAAAAAAATTAATTTACATTATGCTATGGCCTATTTAAATGGGCCTTTTCATGCAGGCCATTTAAGTCTTTATTATTCTGCAGACATTAAAAGAAGATTGGAGGCTCTAAAAGGCAACCATAGTAAACTATATAATGCGTATCATTCAACAGGGCAACCTATTATGATAAGCTTAGAAAACTTGAGAAATGGAAAAGAATTAGAATATATTAAGTTTACTCATAAAAATATAGAGTTTAAACAGTGGATAGAAAAACATATTGAGTTTAATAATTCTTGTTTGGATAAGTTAGGTATAGAATATGACAAAAAAGATATTTTTACAACTACTGATTTAAATATATTATATTCTGAATTTGTTAACTGGCAATTTAATGTTTTATATGAAAAAGGTTTAATTGAAAAAAAAGATCATCCTCTTATATTCTGCGAAAATTGTAATATACCCCTAGGCGATCATGAACGTAAAGAAGGAGAAGGAGTTTTTCTAAAAGATATTGTATATGATTTTAAAGTAGAGAATAATCTTATTATATTACAAAAAGAGAAAGTTAAAAATTTAAAGACTTATGAAATTTTTATTAATGAGAAAGTTTTTTTTCTTAAAGCTTCTGAGAAGTTTTATCATAGAAATAAATTAATTATTGTAAAATTACTTCAAGAGAATTTAAGTTTTTTAGTTTCTGATTTTAAAATTACTTTGACTACATTTGAAGAGGATGTTATTTGTAGATGCGGACATGAAGGGATTATTTTTTTAGAAAAAGATCAATATTTTATAAAATATAATGATCCTACATGGAAGAGAGAAGTAAATGAATTTATTATAAATAGTGATAAAATAGATTATGGAGTAAAACTTATTTTATTAAAAAAATCAGATGAGCTTAGATCTTGGCCATTTTCTAGAACTTTAGGTTTTGGAACAAAATGGTTAAAAAATGAAACTAAGTTAATAGAATCGTTATCAGATTCAGCGCTACATATTTATTTTTCATTATTTTATAATTTAATAAAAATTAATAGGGGCAAAATCAAAGATATTCAAAATTTTTATAATTTTTTATTATTAGATACAGAATTAAATACAGAAAATCTAGTTAACAAATCAAATCTTATTAAGTTAAAAGAACAAATTTTAGAAAATAATGGATTTGGAATCTATATACTAGGGAAAGATTTAATTCAAAATCATTTATTATTTTCTATCTATTTTTATAAATTATTAATAAAAACTCTAAATTTTCCTCTGATAAAAATAAAAGGACATATTTTATTTAATAATGAAAAAATGAGCAAGAGTAAAGGTATCGGATTATTTGTAGATGATATTTTGAAAAAAAATCACGATTTGATGAGATTATCTCTAGGCTGCGCCCATGACTTTATTGATGATGCTAATTTAACTGATAAACTAATAAAAGAAAATGAAATAGCATTAAAGAACTTGCAAAAGGAAACTCTTTCTACAATTCAAGAAAAGCAAATATTAAATTTAACAAAATACTATGAAAGCTGCATTAAATATAAGTTTTTTCAATTTTTTTTAAGTGTAGAGAACTTAAATCTTAAGAATGCTTTTGTAATTTTAAATCATGATTTAAAAAAATTACTAAAAAATTTCGATAATCAAAATTATAACTTAGTAAGATTATATTTTTTGCAAGCTTTTGCCCCTAATTCTATACATTTGTTAGAGTCAGATATCTTAAAAGCTAAAGAATTTTATTTTCAAAACTTTACTGATATTGATTATTATAATTTAAATAAAAGAAAAATTTTAATCCAGAATCAAGAATTTAAAAACAAAAGAAACTTTTTAGATTTTTTTGAAAAGACTATTTCTTCTTTTATTCTTAAGAAAAAAATTAAAAATAATACAATAATACTGATAAATAGAGTTAATGCTAATATTTTATTTCTTGAAGAAGATATAATTTTAATTCTTAATGAAATGTATCCCAATTATATATTTAAAGAAATGACTACGCCCATTATAAAAAATAATAAAAAAGATGATTTCAAGTTCATATTTCCTAAAATTTATATAAACTAATAAATCATCATTAATATGAATTTACAAGAAATAGCTGGTCAAATAATAGATAAACAATCTGAAGAAGATAATAATATAGGAATTTGTTTTATAAAAAATTCAAAATATTTTAGAAAGTACTCTAGAGTAATAGAACAAAAAACAGAAATGAATGATATTGTTATTGGTGAAGTTTTTTCTGTTAAAGAAAAAAGTATAGTTGTAAATTTAGCTTTTAATTTAACTAAAAAGATAGAAATGAGAGATTTTTGTGTTTTACCTATTAGCTATATTGATAAATCATTCATTAACAGTCTAAAAGATGATTCTATTTTTCATGTTGGAGACGTTATAAAAGCAAGAGTTAGTTCTATTTTTAAAAATGATATAGTAATAAAAACTAATGAATCAGCATTAGGCGTAATTTTAACACAATGTTCTTTTTGTTATAATATTATTAATAAATTAGAGTCAGAAAAAAATTGTAAAAATTGTGGATATGTAAATAAAAGAAAGTTTAGTAAAGAATATAACACTGAATATAATTAAAATGATTGAGAAAACTATAGAATTTACTTGTGATCCCTTATTATTAGATGTTTTATTTAATTTTGTAATAGAGAAACATAATTTAATATGTAAAAAAAACGGAAATAAACTAACTTTTTTAGTTGAAAATCAGGATTCTTTAAAAGTTTATTTAAAAGATTTTCTATTTTTATATAAAAATTTAATTAAAGACATTGATGAATAATCAATAATTTAATATTAATTATTAAGCTATGAATGAATTTTTTTTTATAAATAAATATGGAAAAAAGATTCTTTTTGAAGACTTACCTTTAATTTATAAAAAATTTTATTTAAATTCTATAAATTCTGAAATAAAGGTTTTTCAGGATAAAGAAAAACTTAGTAAAATAGAAAAATCAACTTTAGATAATTATAAAAAATTCTTTAATGAAAATAAAATTGAAGAATTAGAAAGAGCTGATTTTTCTAATTTATATTCACATGATCATCAAGGTGATGCTGGTCAATTATTATTAAAACCAAAATTAACTATATTAAAAAAATGTTTAACATTTTTAGTTGAAAAGTATGTAAGAGAAAAATTACCAGAAATTAATGAAATTGAATCTCCAAACTTATATGATACTAGTATTTCTTTTATTCAAGATTATTTAACAAAATTCCCTGCAAGATATTACGAAGTAAAAAATAACAAAAAAGAATTTGCTTTAAGATTTGCGGCCTGCCCTAATCATTTTTATTATGCTAAAAAAAATTACTTAACTGAGAAACAATTACCTTTATATTTATTTGAAATGGCTGATTGTTATAGATTAGAGCAAACTGGTGAATTACAAGGTTTAAAAAGAGTAAGAAAATTTTTAATGCAAGATTGTCATATTTTCACAGAAGAAAATAAAGAACTAGTTGAATTTTTTATTATATTAAAACATATTAAAATTTTTTTAAAAAAACTTAATCTTATTGATTTATGTGTTCCAACAGTACGATGTTCAAGAGAATATTATAAAATAAATAAAAGAAAATTGAACAAAGTTGCAAAAATATATAATAGCCCTGTATTTTTTGAAATTTGGGATACTCAAAAGTATTACTTTCAAGTAAAGTTTGAAATGAATTCTATGGTTAACCTACATGAATCCCAATTATCTACTGTTCAATTAGATAATGTTTTACCTAAAACTTATAATTTAAACTATTTTGAAAAAGGAGAAAAAAAAGATCTTAAAGCTTTACATATGTCACTAATAGGAAGTTTAGAGCGATTAATTGAAGTTATGTTAAGAGTTGGGTTGCCTGACAATTTACAGTATCCTAGAATATTAGTTCTAACTGAAGGGGCGCCGTCTAGTCTATTACAGAAAAATTTAAAAAAATTATCAAAGAATATTCCAATTGAAGTAGATTCAAGAAAAAAAGATTTTTATAATAGAAGAAAAGAACTTACACAGAAAAATGAAAATTTACAAATAATAAGTTTTAATAAAAGTGAAATTATTTTTTTTTCCCCACAAATGGATATTGTTTCATATAGAAATAATGAAAAAGTTCTTTTAAAATTTAAAGATTTATTAAAAATTAAATCATTTTATAAAGAGTTAGGTTCTTTTTATAAAACATCAGCAAAGCAATTATGAACTTCTTAAATGATCTAAAAATAAGAGGTCTTATTAATAATACTTATTCTAGTGTATCTAATTCATGGTGTTATTTTAATGAATTTGTTTTAATAAAACAAAAAATAAAGACAATTTTTCTAGAAGAACTAGCTCAGCCTTGGATTGTTAATTGTGAAACTCCAATTTTAACTCCTAAGCAAAACTTACAATATTCAGAACATATAAAAAACTTTAATGAATTTTATGCTATTTGTTCTATTTGTAAAGGAAAAAAAAATTCAAAAGAAATAACTTGTTGTGGACTTACTTTAAAATTTGATTTATTTCAGAATGAAATGTTTAAAATAGAAGATAATACTCTTTTTTTAAGGCCTCAGACTTGTGTAGGTTTATTCGCTTGTGTGTCTTATTTAGATTATTTTTTCAGACAAAAGTCACTTTTTGGCCTTTTACAAATAGGAAAAAGTTTTAGAAAAGAATATTCATCTAATAATAAATTATTTAGATTAAAAGAATTTGAACAAATAGAACTAGAATTAATTTTAAATAATAAATTTTATAAGCCACTTGATAAAATTGAAATGAATTTAAAATTTAATTATGAAGACAAAATTGTTGATTTAACTTTTTTTGAAAAAACAGATTTTTCTTCAGAACAATCTTATAATTGTTTTTTATATTTTTTTGCTAAATTTTTAAAAATTTTAGATGGTTTTCAACTCCAATGGAAGTTAGTTAAAATTCCTGAGAAAGATTTACCACATTATTCTAAATTATCTTTCGATATTCTAGCTAAGTTTCAAGATAAACAGATAGAATTAGCAACTCTAAGTGATAGAGGAAATTTTGATTTAACACATTATCTAAAATTAGATACTCTAAGCCAAAGATCAGTAATAGAATTTTCATTTGGATTGGAGCGTCTTACTTATTGTGTTTTAGAAAAATATATTAAAAATGAAAAAGAAACTTTTTATCTAAAGGATTGTAAAGAAAATGCAGTAATTATTAAAGAGAAAAATTTAGCAGTACCTTATGATATTTTAGTCTTTAATTCAAATACTTCTTTAAATATAAATGAGATAAGTTATTTAAAAAATGTATTTATAGAACAAGATAAAAAAAAATTTATACACAAAGCAAATTATTCATCAATAATAGTAAATTTAGATATTATACAAAAAATGGATCAAAAAGAACAGTTTTTTGAAAGTATATTAAAAGATATTAATTTATTGGAAGAATATAAATATAAAATCGGGGTTATATTCAAATTACTTAAAAGCAAGAATAGCTAAGTGGTCGAAAGCGCTAGTCTCAAGAACTAGAAAAATTATTTTCATCGATAGTTCAAATCTATCTTCTTGCATATGGATAAGTTAGGAAACCTTATAATTCTTAATAATCATGAAATATTGGATTTACAAAGATTTAACTTGAATAAGGTTTCAATTTGGCGAAAAAATTCTTCTATTTCAGGTGAATTTAGAATTAGAGATTATTTATTTGTTGCGGGCTTAGATTGTAGAGAAACTACTTATTCAGAAGATAATAAGACAATTTTAATTTCGCTAGATTGTTATTTTGATCCTAGGCTAGTTAATGAAAGAAAACATTTATCAAAAACTTATTTTGGTAAAAGTTTATTAGTAATTGGGGCAGGGGTGGGAATTTTTTCTATTTATCTAAATAATAATTTTAATTTTATACATAATTTAGAAATAAATCCTAAATGTAAATCACTTTTTGAACAAAATATGATGAATAATAAAATTTTTAATTCATCTTACTCAGTTATTAAAGGCCAGCAATTTGTAAACCGTAAAAAATCTATTGTTAAATTCTCCGATATTTTAATAATTATGCCTTTGAATATACAGCTAAATAAGAAAATAATTTTTAGAGCTAAAAAAAATAATCCCGATATAAGAATAATGTTATATATGAAAGATAAATCTCTATTTACCTTTTTGGAAAATTTAAAATTGAGTTATATTTTATCCCAGATAAAAAATTATTCTAAAAACGAATCAATTTTTAGAGTGATTATAATGTAATTAATGGTACTAAATTTTACTATTCCTACCATCAAATTAAATTATACTACAAAAGAAGCTTTAAATTTTATTTTCTCTTTTATTTTTTGTATAGGAGTAATGTCTTTAATACTTTTAATTTTTAAAGATTTTAAATTCTTTTCTAATAAGCAAGTAGAAGATTATAATTATTTTCCAGAGCGCCCTAATTCTCCGACTTCTCTTAGACAAAATTTTCATTCTATAATTATACAAAATTTATTAATTAAAATTCAAGATAAAAGTTTAAGAAAAGAAACATTAAATAAGTATTTAATTAATCAAATTCTTAATAAAATAAATTTTGAAAGTAATCTATTAAATTTAGAACCAGTTCCTTTTGCCATAAGAATTGACTCTGCTGAAGTAAATGCAGAACTTATTATTAAAGAGGGGGCTAGTAAAAAATCACGTTCTGAGTTTTATTTAAGTAAAAAATCTTCCGAAATACTTATAAATTTAATTTCAGTATATTCTAATTTAAATATAGGTTTTCTTTTAAAGCAAAATTTAAGTAGTGACTTACGATCATTTTTAGAAGATATTGCATTTTTTATTAATAAGAATAATTTTAAGGAAGATCATACTTTGATTATTACTTTAGAATTATTTTTTAATGTCGATGGGCGAGATCTGGTAGTAGTTCCAGTCTTTACAAAAAGAGAAAGTCTTAATTTAAAAAATTTTCCTGATTTATTTAAAATAAATAACTTACAAATAAAAAAATTAAGATTTAGTCTTTCTTTTAATTTCCTTTTAGTTCTTTTTAGTAATTTAAGAGCTATAATTAATTTAGTTTATCTTTTATGTTATAATATTTCTTTTTTTTCATTTCTCATAATTAGAAATTTCTGTTTTTATGAAGAGTCACCTCACTTAATTTCTTGTGCTCATTTTTTGTTTGAGAGAAATATTAAACTAATCCTTGAAAATTTAAGAGTGCCCTATTCATTTATTTTAATTTTTACAAGCTTTTTTACTAAAATAAAAAATTTTTTTGAGTTTTTATATTTTATTAAACTCATACGTTTAGTTAAATTATTAAAATATAGTTTTTCCCTTAGATTAAAATATTTTAAATTTTTCAAGGATTACAATTTATTAAATACTAGGTTAGAAAAAACTTTAGATGATTTTAGTAAATTTTATAGTGGAGATTATAATCTACATATATCTTTTATAGATAATACTATTTTATTTAATCTTTACTTGACGAATAAAAAACTTTCTGAAAAAAACTTAGAAAACTTCAAACTATTTAAAAATCATAAGGCGCGTCGGCTTGAAACAAATGGTCTCGTTCATCCAAAAATATTATTACAAGAAATAGATTTAGATTCAGAGCATCGTCAGAAATATTTTTCAATTAACCAAAAACTTAATCTTTATTTTTATCCTTTTGTTGAGGGCGAATTTAAGTATATTTCTTCAATTAATAAAATTAATGAAAATACTATAACTATAAATATTGGAAAAATAATTAGAAAATATTTAATATCTATTATTCATAAAAGTATAATAATTAAATATACATTAAGTAGTTTTTGGTCTTTATTTTTATTAGCCCCATTAAAATTATTAATAGCATTAGAAGAATCGGGAGAAGAAATTGATTTAATAAAGAATTTTCAATTTAATTTATTATATTTTTATTTAAAAATTCTTGATTACATCTTTTATATAACTTATCCGCCCCTATCATTATTCTTTACACTAAGCATTATTTCAAGTTTGGCGTATATAAAATTTTTACAATTAATAAAAACAATTTATTTTTTCGGAGGCTATCTTTTATTCGTGTATAGTAATTTTTTTAACTATATTTCTTCCTTCACTAATATAGGATATTTATTAATAACTGCAGTGATAAATCTAAAAGAAGTTTTTTCTTTATTTTTCTCTATATTTCCAAGTGATAAACCTTTAACTTTAAAAAAAGTTATAATAACACTGATAAGATTATATTTTTTTATAGCAATTTGTAATACTTTATTTTCAAAATTGACTTTAGAAAACTGTATTATAAGATTTAATGGAATTCTTAAAAATGATAATATAAACACAATAATAACTAATAATTTTAGTTTTATACCTCCTAAATTTTTTATAATTATTAATTTTATATTAGCTTTATTATATAATTTACCTTTTCTTTTTCTAAAATTTCATAGATTATTAATCTGGAGTATTCTTACTAATTTAAATTTTTATAATTTTAATATTCACTCAAATATAATTAGTTTAACTCTTTTTTATCAACTTGGACAATCTAATTTTCTACGTGTACTATTAGCAAATATGACTTTATTATTTAATTTTTTTTTCACATTATTGTTTGTTTTTTTCTTCTGTACTTGTATAGCTATCAATGTTAATAGTAATTTATCTATAAGTGATTTCTTAAAACTTGAATCTTTTATTTATGAAGTCTCTTCAAAAATCTCTCATCAGAAACTATTTTTAGAGAATAATTTTTTTCATTCAAAAAAGAATATTAGAAGTAAATTTTCACCATTAGTTAGTTCTACTTCTAAAAGAAACGGTTCGCCAATCATAACCTTAGTAAAAGGTGATTTTATATCACTAACAGATATTATTCAACAAAAATGTATTTTAGAATTAAATTTAAGTGGAGAAGAAATGAATCTAGGAGGAAGTAAATCACTTAATAAAATTGTAAATGACGCATCTTTAAAGAAATTAACTGAAAGCCTTCAAAAAAGTGATTATGAAGAAATAAAAAAACAAATTCAGAAAGAATTATTGCATTTAGATCAGACGGATGGCCCTACAGAGACTGTTAGGGCCTTCAAATTAAAAAATATAAAATTGAGACCGGACTCAGTTGTTATGACTTTAGCAAATTCAGATAACGGTTTTCCTGAAACCGAGGATATCACTAATCCTAGATATGGCCTAAATTCGAATGAAATTGAATCAAAGCAGATTAAAGAACAACCCCCTAAACGTCCGACAAGACAACAAGGATCCGAATTAATACAAATAGAGAGCGATATAGCGCAAGCTAGCCTAGAAAAAGATAATGAAAAAGATAATTTACTTCAAGACTTAACTTCTGAAGACATAGATTCTTTTAATAAAGCTTCAGAGACTCGCAATCCCGAATGGTATCTTTCAGAGAATCAGCTCTTAAAAGTAATCAAACAAATCATAATTAACTTAAAAATCACTTCTGTTAATTTATTTAAGAAAATTAATAAAATCCAAGTTGATGATGAAAAAGAATTACTTTTTATAAAAATAAAGATTCTTCATTACAAAATTAAAGATTTACAGAATTTTTTAAATAAATTAACAGAAGTAACTTTGACAGATATGCTTTCGTTAAGTAATCAGAAAACTTTTAAAAGAGCAAAATTAATTCCATTTACTAATGCATTGATTTCTCCAGATGATTATAAAAGTAATACTTTAGAAATTATTCAAAGAGACACTTCACAAAAATTAGATATTCTTCTAAATGAAGTAAATTATAATTTAGATAAAAACAAAATTGCAAAATATTTAAAAATTATTTCAGAAGATAAACGTATAAAAGTTTCAGATTATCTAGCTAAAACTTTTCTAACTAGTACTGAATTTTTAAAAGAATTGAAGATTGATAAATTATTAAAAATTTCTAATTCAAAATCTCAGAGTATTACTTTTCTTATTAAGAAATTTCAAAAGATTAAAAGCTTAAATAAAGTAGAAGAAAATAACTGGGCAATCTTATCAGAATTAGGTTATTCAGAAAATAGATTTAAGAAAGTCAATACATTTTTAAATATTTTCTTATGTCAAAAACAATTATTCTTTAATAAAAGAATCTTTGAGAAAATCCTTAGTAATTCATATTTCTTAAATGGAAGTAGACAATTATTAACTTTAAATTTATTCTTTTCTTTGGACATTTTAGTAGATTATTATATTTTGAGTTTACCTAATTTTTTTATTTTAAAAAAGTTTTTCAATATTATTTTAAAAAGTTTTGAAAAATTAATCCTTATGCCTATTAATAACTACAATTTAAGAGATATTATTAATTCTAAAGACGAAAAAGTAGGATTTTTATTATCTTTATTTAATTATTATAAGAAGATTGAAGGCTATGATACTTTAATTACTAATAAAAACTGTACTTTTAATCTTAACAATATTATTATAATTATTGAAATAATCATAACTTCTCTTTTATTTAAAAAACAAACTATAATAATAAAAGAGAAATTACTTAGAAAATTTAGA
>Ga0129327_10000151_pt1 | contig 41115 bp, 30 predicted proteins | sample CPBDNA_6_FD_111799 | JGI IMG/M metagenome (GOLD analysis project Ga0129327, IMG submission 111799) | Freshwater to marine salinity gradient microbial communities from Chesapeake Bay, USA - CPBay_Spr_31_0.8_DNA | ecosystem: Environmental > Aquatic > Marine > Coastal | place: USA: Chesapeake Bay... | reverse complement strand
TTTCTGACCTCAGAGAGGTCGCATATCTTTAGAAAATTAGCTACAAAAGTGACGACTCACGACCTCAGAGAGGTCGAATATTAAAAACGAACGAAATTTACTAGATGCGACCTCTCTGAGGTCATTCGATAGTATAACTTTTAAGCCTTTTATTTATCTGTACAGGTCTAATGAATTCGCTGATACATTTTAAACCTAATCAAAAAATGGAATTTTTAACCACACCTGATTCAAGATTTGACAATTTACCAGATTATTCTTTTGCGCCAAATTACCTCGAAGTAGGGGATGGTCTGAAAATGCATTATGTGGATGAAGGGCCAAAAGATGGAGAAATTGTCTTGTTACTACATGGCGAACCTAGTTGGTCTTATTTATATAGAGAAATGATTCCTGTTTTTGTAGCAGCAGGTTATCGAACGATTGCTCCTGATTTGATTGGTTTTGGGAAATCATCTAAACCTACGCAAACGGCTGATTATACTTACCAAAAACATATTGATTGGACAAAATCATTGGTCCATCAATTGGATTTGCAAGGGGTTAATTTATTTTGCCAAGATTGGGGTGGATTAATTGGGTTAAGGATTTTAGCAGAAGAACCAGAAAGGTTTAGTCGAGGCGTTGTCGGTAATTCAGGATTGCCTACAGGCGAACATGGTGCGAATGAAGCCTTTAAAAAGTGGCAACATTTTTCTCAAACAGTGCCTGTCTTTCCTGTTGGTTCAATGATTCAACGAGCAACGGTAGTAGAATTAACGGAAGCAGAAATAGCGGCGTATGATGCGCCTTTTCCCGATGAGACCTATAAAGCGGGTGCTAGAATTTTCCCTGCCTTAGTGCCTACAACTCCAGATAATCCAGAAACTGCTAATAATAAAAAAGCATGGGCTTCTTTAATGAAGTTTGATAAGCCATTTTTGACTTTATTTTCTGATAGTGACCCGATTACTAAAGGTGGAGAAAGAGTCTTACAGAAATTAATACCGGGCACTAAAGGTCAAAAACATACCATTATCGAAGGTGGTGGACATTTTTTACAAGATGATAAAGGGGAAGAAATTGCTACTTTGATGATTGAGTTTATGCAGACGACTTAGGAAATGATGAACTATAAATGATGAACGATGAATTGGTGCACCATAAAAAAACATACAAAAAGCTGTGTTAGATAGCTGAAAGAAATGGAATTAATAAGAACATAGATATTGACTTTATTTACAAATTGTAGTATCCGTTGTTTTCATTCATCTGTTGGTTATATAAAAGGCTTTAACCAACAGATGAATGAAGACAACGGATATTTATGACTTGATACTAGAAAATAGTCTCTTTTAAAATACTATCTCGCATACCGCCACCGTCTCCAATAATTATAGCCTAAACCAAATAAAAGTAATAAAAGTAATGGCATTAAAATATTAATGATTTGCCATTTAGTTTCCTCTTCCTCTGCTTTCTGTTCATTCAATAAACGCAATTTAACTTCTTTAGAACGAGCCGCAATCACGCCATTATCATCGACCATATATTCGATGGCATTGATTAAGAAATCCTTATTAGCGAAAGTATGTTTAACGTAGCGATTAAAACCTAATCGTCCATATCGACCCTGTGCTGGATCCGCATAATTGCTAATAATATCACCATCTGCTACAACTAACATTTTCGTAGGCTCACTCCTCGTTTTGTAGTCAAAACCAAGTTGTTTGTAAACTGCTAGAAAATCCCCTTTTGGTCTATTTTCATACAAAGACGGGAATTCTCCTTCCAATAAAATTCCTAAAGGTTGAAAAGATTTATTATAAGTGGCTAAATCAGGTTTCGTTTTGAGTATTTCAAAACTTAACCGCATTGGAAATAATTGTACTTTACTTCTTTCAGAAGTGGTTAGTAAAAAGGTTTTTTCTACAGGTGTTTTGGTGCGAAAAGAATCGAGCGTATTGGCAAATAATAAATTGACAGGGCCTAGACTTTTAGTAATCGGATGATTTTGATTGGGAATAGACATTAAATGGTAAGGCCAAGGAAATAATTGCGGAGTACCTCGTTCATCAATGATTTGTGGAATTTGAGTACTCCGTAAATCCATGGCTAAACTATTATTAAATTTAACCCCATAATTAAACAATAAATTATCTAAATTAAAAAGGTCGGAAGTATAGGAATAAGGTGCATAAGCCCCTGCACGCCCAATACTATCTAAGTTTACATTCATGGCATCTATTAACCAGATTACCTTCCCTCCATTCATCACATATTGGTCAATTTTAAACTTATCTTTCTCACTAAAAGAAGTGGTTGGTTTCGCTACAATTAATACAGAAATACCAGCATTAATTTGTACCAAACTATCTAATATCAAATCGCCAACATCATAAAATGCACTCAACTCATTCCGAATATCTTGGGTATTTGCGTAAGGTAATTCTCCATGACTAGTTGTAAACGCAATAACTGGTTTTCGAGAAGTTTGTAATTTCTGAATCGCATTCGATAATTTATATTCTAATAAACCAACATTATTATTTAATGCTTCGTGAGAAGACATGCCTGGGATATCTTCACCCACCAAATCAACTGGAATACTTCTGCCTTTATACGTCAAGACGGCATAGGGATAAAAGCGAACTGTTTTTTGTTCTTTGCCACCTCGAATTCTAAGATTTTTAGCCCTTAATCCATCATTCTGTAATTGCTTGATTCGGTTATTTTTTTCTTCAACAGGTAAATTATTCGGAATTGGGTCTGCAAATTCATATTCAATATATCCTGAGATACTCCGAAAATCATCTAATATTTCTCTAGTTGCTTTTTGCAAACGTTTAAACCCTGCTGGAAATTCGCCTTCCAAAAGCACATTGACATACACCACATCATCCAAATTTTGTAATAAATTTTGGGTCGGTTGCGTCAAAGTATAGCGCTTTTCTTCAGTCAAATCCAAGTATCCATAAAAATGATTACCGATGATATTTAACCCAATCGCAATGCCGATAACTAAGACTAAATTTAAAATTGATTGCTTCATATTTTTTATAAGAATAGAGATGCGAGCGTAGAGAATAGAGGCTTATGATTTGCTAAATTTTCAAAATTTAGTAAATCTCTACCCCCTTCATTTTTAGGGAAAATTAAGATTTACTAAATCTGCTAGATTTAGCAAATCACCACTTACGACTTTCTAATGCCACTTGGCTACCCATTAAAAAGACGCCAATAACTGATATAAAATAAATCAAATCTCGACTATCCAAGACGCCTCGACTAATTGATATATAATGATAATCAATGCCAATCATCTGTACAATATCATCTGTTTTTCCTAGAAAAATGGGTAATCGACTTAAATAATCAAAGCCCCAATAGAAAAGGAAGCAGAAAAACAAGGCCAGTATAAAAGCAATGATTTGGTTATCCGTAATGGAAGAGGCCAATAAGCCAATGGCTACAAAAGTGCCACCCAATAAAACCAAGCCAATATAAGACCCCGCAATGGCGCCTGCATCTAAATTCCCTTTTGGGGAACCCAATTCATGCATCGTATAATAATAGAGTAAGGTTGGTAAAAGTGCAAAAATCAGCAATAGCCAACAAGCAAAGAATTTACCCAATACAATTTCCCAATCTCGCAAAGGACGAGTGACTAATAATTCAATCGTTCCTGTCTGTTTTTCTTCCGCAAAAGAGCGCATCGTAATAGCTGGAATTAAAAACAAAAATATTAAAGGGGCTATTTCAAAGAGGGCATCCAAAGAAGCGACTTCATATTTTAATAGACTGTAATCTGGAAAGACCCACAACATTAAGCCCATGAAAATCAGGAAAACGCCTATCACAATATAGCCGATAAGAGAACTGAAAAAGGTATTAATTTCTTTATAAAAGATGCTTAGCATTTAGTAGTTGATTGATTGTAAAGAGTAGACTATTAAATATTTGAGAAGTCAGAAGTCAGACCGTTTATTTCATAAACTGTCAGAAGTCAGATGATTAAAGATTGTTGCTGGAAATTAAGTATCCTTACAAGTTAAATCTGACTTCTGACAGTAAATTTTAATTTACGGTCTGACTTCTGACCTCTCTTCCACTATTGGTTGATTGGTAGATTTACCGAGTGTTTGTCATTATATAATAACAGCGCATCAAATAATTTATCTTCTGATCGAACTGGGCCAAGACTCTTTAATGCTTGGATGATATCGGGTTCTTCTACTATCCATTCTAGTAAATTTTGATAATTAAAGTCAGCAACTTCACCTGTAGCAAATCGAAGCATCTTCTCTTTAATTACAGGTAGTTTTCGCATTGCTTTTCCTGTACGAAAAGGTTTACCAATTAAAGGGTTATAAGCCTTAAAAGTTACTTCTTTTTCTTCAATGTCATCATAGGCATAATAGCAAATACTTCCCCTTACTTCCATAGAAGCAAAAACTTTTAAATTATGTGCAGGTAAATTTGGAGAAGTTTTGACATAAGGAATTCCTCGAATCACGACACCCCAAATTTCATCTAAATTTAATTTTTTGCCCGTTCCTTTTAAGCGAATGTACTCTACTTTTGCTTGTTTGGTCTTTTCATTAATGAAAAAATTACCGTCTATCATATTACCTGTATGCGTTGGTCTATTTTGTTGAAATGCTTCAAAGGTTTGATAGACTCCATTTTCAAAACGGAAGGATTGGGTTAATTGATTTTGAGCGTTTACGGCAAAAGATAGCCAGCATAAAATGAATGCTATGGGAAAGGTATTTATTAGGGTTAATTTAGATTTGCTAAATTTTAAAAATTTAGCAAATCTTAGCGAAAAATCTATTCCATTTGCGAAATCTCCTCCCGAAAGCTTTCGGGATAGTAAATCTTTAAAACATCCCACATATCGCAGATTTAAAAAGTAAGTCTTATTCATCATTTATGTCTTATAATTTATAACTCATCATTCATCACTCACCACTATAATCACTATTTTGTCAATTCTTGAAATACATCTTCTACACTATATTGTTCCTTCTTCATTTCTAACAAGGTCAAATCATTCGCAACTGCAAAGTTGAAGATATCGCCTCTAATATCCTTATTTTTTTCAGAAATAAACTGCCAACGTCCATTTCCTAAAGATTTGATTGTTTTGACCTGTTCAATTTTAGTTAATTGTTTTTGCAAAATTTGCTGGGCGAATTCTACGGTAATAACCGTTTCTCCCGTTACTTTTTGCTGCAAGGTCTCAATCGTATCATTGGCAACCATTTCTCCTTTATTAATAATAATCACTCTATCGCAAAGGGCTTGGACTTCTTGCATAATATGGGTCGAAAAAATAACCGTTTTTTCTTGCCCTAATTCTTTAATCAATCGCCGAATTTCTATCAATTGATTGGGGTCTAAACCAGAAGTCGGTTCATCCAAAATCAATACTTCTGGGTCGTGCAACATCGCTTGTGCCAAGCCAACTCTTTGTCGGTATCCTTTGGATAAAGAACCAATGATTTTATTTTGTTCTCTTTGCAAGCCCGTTCGTTCTATCATTTCTGCTACTCGCTGCCGCTTATTCTTGACCTTATGTAAACCTGCTACAAAAGATAAATATTCTTTGACATATAAATCTTTGTAAAGCGGATTATGTTCTGGCAAATAGCCAATTCTTGCTCGAACTGCCAAAGGGTCGGTGACCACATCATACCCACAAACTTGTGCTTTACCTTCGGATTGAGGGATAAAACAAGTAATAATTTTCATAGTCGTTGTTTTCCCTGCGCCATTAGGCCCTAGAAAACCTAGTACTTCTCCTTTTTTAGCTTCAAAACTAATATTATTAACGGCTTTTTGTTGACCGTATATTTTTGTTAAATTTTGGACGATTACAGACATTGATATTAAATGATGAACGATGAATGATGAACGATAAATTTGTTAGGGCACTCAAACTAAACGTGATAGTGCCCACAAAATTATAAAAAGATAATGGATTACTGCCTCCTAAAGACAAAAACGATTTTTATATAAAGAGTTCTTCAACATTTTATACCTTTGTTCTACCTAAAAAAAAGAAATGAAACGAAAAGAAGCGATAATAAAAATTGCTGAATTAAAAATTAGTAATTTGAATAAACATGAAAGAGCGGGATATTTAATAGGATTGTGGAGTATTGACAAAGCGGACGAAGAATTTCACTCGCTACCAGATGCGCTAAAAAAAGAAATGGAAGAAAATGAAGAATATGGAAATCCAGCAAATAAAAAATATAACCCATTAATTTTAAAAGCGCTAATTTATAAATTCAAAGGAGTAAGAAATGAATATATAGAAAGAGTATTTAACCAACTTACAAATAGGGAAGTATTGGTAAAAGAAGAAATTGAAAAATTTGAGAGCTGTCCTTGTTGCGGATACAAAACACTTGAAGAAAGAAACGCTTGGAATATTTGTAAAGTTTGTTATTGGGAAGATGATGGAATTGAAGATTTAGATGTCCGAAGTGGACCAAATCGTATGACACTTAGAAAAGCAAAAGAAAATTATAAAGAATTTGGAGCTTGTGAAAAAAGATTCATTCAACATACAGAGAAAGAACCAGATTTAAAATTTGAAAAATAATGGAGGGTTTTCCTCTCCTTCCCTTATTAACTCATTGACTTATAACCTCATTCCTCCATTACTTAACCCTAGTACTTCAAATTATGCCTAATCAGTACCTTAAATTTCTTCTCCTTTTTTTACTACTTACGTGCACCACAGCAATTACCGCACAAGTAAGTATTTCCAAAGCATGGATAGACACCACCATTTTAGAAACCTTTGAATACCGCTGTATTGGGCCAACTAGAGGTGGACGAGTAACGGCAGTAGCAGGCGTTGCTACCAAACCATCGACTTATTACATGGGCGCAACAGGTGGTGGAGTTTGGAAAACGGAAGATTATGGTATTACTTGGAAAAATATTTCAGATGGCTATTTTGCTTCACCTTCGATTGGGGCAATTACGGTTGACCAAAATAACCCGAAGACGATTTATGTAGGAACGGGTTCAGATGGCATCCGAAGTAATGTCATTGCGGGGAAAGGAGTTTATAAAACAACCGATAGTGGCAAAACTTGGGAAAATGTAGGGTTACAAAAAACAGGGCAAATCGGTGCAGTTGAAATTCACCCAACCGACCCGAATACCATTTTTGTAGCAGCGATTGGTCAAGCCTTTAATGCCAATGAAGAAAGAGGGTTATATCGTTCTAAAGATGGTGGAAAAACATGGTCGAAAAGTTTGTATCTCAGCGATGAAATTGGGATAGTAGATGTAGAATTTGCACCAGATAATCCCAATATTATTTATGCGGCGGCATGGAAAGCAAAACGAACGCCTTGGACGATTATTAGCGGTGGTATGAAAGAAGGCGGTATTTATAAATCAACGGATGGAGGAGACAATTGGACAAAATTAGAAAAAGGTTTGCCGCAAGGCTTAATTGGAAAAGCAGATTTAACCGTTTCTCCAAATGACCCTAGCAGAATCTATGCCTTAATTGAAGCACCCGAAGAAGAAAGTGCAGCAGGGAGAGGCGGACTTTATCGTTCTGACGATTATGGGGCCAGTTTTGAATTGGTGAGTCATAAAAAACAATTATTAGACCGTCCTTTTTATTATTGTAATATCAAAGCAGATCCACAAAATGCAGATGTTTTATATGCCTCTGCGACTCAATTTTTTAAGTCTAAAGATGCTGGGAAAACGTGGAAAAGAATGCGTACGCCACATGGCGATAATCACGATATTTGGATAAACCCAACTGATTCCCTGAATTTTATTCAAGCCAATGATGGTGGCGTAAATGTAACCTTAAATGGAGGCGTAAGTTGGTCGAATCAATTCAATCAAGCAACGGCTGAATTATACCAAATTGAAGTTGATGACCAAGTACCTTATTGGGTCTATGCAGGACAACAGGATAATTCTACTTTAGCTTTACCTAGTTTACCAACTTATTTAAGATCTGGTGGACAAGAGCAAATTTTATTAAGTGTAGGAGGTTGCGAAACGGGGCCAGTTGTACCAAAACCAGGGAATTCAGATATTGTTTATGCCAATTGTAAAGGTCGTTTTGGGGTGTATAATAAAAAGACGGGGCAAGAAAAAAAATACTACGTAGGTGCTAGTAATATGTATGGACATAATCCAAAAGAATTAAAATACCGCTTCCAAAGAGTCTCGCCGATTCATGTCTCGCCGCATAATCCAGATGTAGTTTACCATACTTCTCAATACGTTCATCAAACAACGAACGATGGTCAAACTTGGGAAACTATTTCTCCAGATTTAACAGACTTCGCCCCGCAAAGACAAGTGATTTCTGGTTTTCCAATTACCAGAGATGTAACAGGAGAAGAATTTTATAGCACTATTTATTCCATCCGAGAATCAAAATTGCAGGCTGGGTTAATTTGGACAGGTGCGAATGATGGCCCAGTATATGTTACCCAAGATGGCGGCAAAGATGGTTGGAAAAAGGTAACACCTAAAAGTTTACCAAAAGGTGGTCGAATTGATTGTGTAGAACCATCGAGCCATCAAGCAGGAAAGGCATATTTTACTTCTTTGCGCTATCAATTAGGAGATTGGACACCTTACATTTATAAAACCCAAAATTATGGACAAGATTGGGAATTAATCACCAAAGGTATTCCTAGCGATTATCCAGTCAGAGTCATTCGAGAAGACCCCGACAAAGAAGGATTATTATATGCAGGTACAGAATATGGGTTATTTATTTCTTTGGATGATGGGCAAAACTGGCATGCTTTCCAAAATAATCTACCCGTTACACCAATAAGTGATATAAAAGTGCATCAAAAAGATTTGGTTATTTCTACAATGGGTCGGTCATTTTGGATATTGGATGATTTATCTGTTTTGCATGAATCTATGGATAAAATAGCAGCGGTAAATGCCCAATTATTTCAACCAAGAGATGTGTACAGATTAAGATATAGAGGGACTAGCAAAAATAGTATTCCCTATTATCCATCGAATGCAGTGAATATTAATTATTATTTGAAAGATGCGGCAAAAAGCGCTATTAGCTTAGAGATTTTAAATACGAATGGCGATGTTATTCGTGCTTTTAGAAGTGTTGATGCTGCCAAAAAGAAAGTCGATAAAGAAAGAAATATGTCTACTGAATTTTCGGGTAGAGGCACAACGCCACTTTTAAAAACAAAGGCAGGTTTACACCAATTCCGTTGGGATATGCGCCATGAAGGTATTTGGGATAAAGATGCTAAAAAGAGTGGTCGGAATGGTGCTTTAGTCAGCCCAGGCGAATATACGGCACGTTTGAAAGTGAACGGGCAAACGTTCCATGAAACTTTCACCATTAAAATGGACCCAAAAGTAGCGGAAAGTGGCGTTACTTTATCGGAAATAAAAGCACAAGAGACATTGAATTTAAAAGTGAGAGAACAGCGAAATTTAGCGAAACAAACATTAAACAATATTGAAAAAAATAAAGCCAAACTAACTGGCTTGCCAATTGACCAACAGACTAAATCCCAACAAAAGCAAATTGAAGAATTAGAGGAGTTAATACAGCAATTTGTTACTAAAAAAGGGCGCTATCAAAAACCAATGCTGTTAGATCAATTTCGATACTTAAATTATATGATTGATGCGGCAGACCAACAACCAGGCGATGATGCACAAATTAGATTGAAAGAATTGTCTGGTTTATTGAAAAAGCATATTTCGGCTTATCGTAAAATTGCTAAGATAAAGCCTGCAAAACCACAGGACTCGGAATAAACAGGTATTTTGTAAAACTAACTTTTCGTAGCTTTATTCATATTCCTGACTTATTATTTGGAATCTTATTGCGATTATTATAAATTATAATTACTTTTGCCCTCCGAAATATGCTACCATATTTATTAAGTTGCCGAAGTGGCGGAATTGGTAGACGCGCTGGATTCAAAATCCAGTATCCTCGGATGTGCGGGTTCGATTCCCGCCTTCGGTACGACTAGGTTTTAAGGCACTTGCAATTTATTTGTAAGTGCCTTTTATCGTAAAGTGACCAACATAAGTAACAAACAAGAGCAAATCTAATTTTTATCCTAGGACTATCTGAATCCATTGATTTTGCAATTGCCTAGTTTAGGACAAATAACATAAACTGCTGCTTCCTGATAAAACAGGACATTATGTTTACTTCCATCTCCCAGCGTTACCTTTTTTCGTTTACTCATCTTCTTCATTTCTCTAATAGTATTTTCGCCAAAATGTAATTCGTGACCACAATCACATTCAAAGGAGGAAGGTATTATTAATTTTGCCATTTGTCAAGATTTTATTCCAGAAAGTTGTTCCAAAGCCAGAGTCAAAGCCTGTGTTCCCAATCGACCATTTCCTTGCGCCTGTACCCCTTTATACAACTGATGCACCAAAGCCAAGCCAGGCAAAGACAAATCCATCAATCGAGCCTCATCCAAGGCAATTTCCATATCTTTAATAAAATGCTCTACATAAAATCCCGGGTCAAAATTACGTTGCACAATTCTTGGTGCTAAATTATGTAAAGTCCAACAACTAGCCGCACCGCCACTAATCGCTTGTAACATAACGTCTAAATCCAACCCTGCTTTATGGGCATATAATAAACTTTCACAAACCCCAATCATCGTACCTGCAATGGTGATTTGGTTACACATTTTGGTATGTTGACCAGCCCCTGCTTTGCCTTCATAAATAATATTTTTGCCCATGATTTCGAATAAGGGCATGATTGTTTTGACTGCCTTTTTATCACCACCGACCATAATAGATAAAGCGCCAGTTTTAGCACCGACATCTCCACCAGAAACAGGCGCATCAATAGTGGATATTTTATTAGCTTTAGCTGCTTTATAAATTTTTTGTGCTAAACTAGGTTTCGTGGTAGTCATATCAATCAAGATACTACCTGATTTAGCCGTTGACAAAATACCTTTTTTACCAAAATAAACCTCTTCCACATCTTGTGGATAACCAACGATAGTAAAAATAATATCTGAAACCGCCGCAACTTCCGCAGGAGAATTAGCCCAAGTAGCGCCTTTTTTAATTAAAGATTTAGCCTTTGATTTAGTTCGATTATAAATGGTCATAGAATAGCCTTCCGCCATCATGCGTCCACACATGGAAACGCCCATTACGCCTATACCAATGAATCCGATTTTTGTCTTTTTAGAAAGAGAAACAGCCATTATAAACTTTGAATTTTGAATGAAGGAATTTTGAATGGAAATAATAATGGGGTAAATTACTTAAAATTTTTAAAACCTATTTATTTGATTAAATTTGTTTTCTAATAACTTGTACGGTCATTCCAATTTAAGAGGTTTCAGAAATGAATCATTAACTACTTTTAATCATTAAGGGCTCATTTCTAAAAATCCGTTGGGAAATTAAATCCGTTAGGGATATACTTTTTATGCACAGTGAATTTAGACATGGGCTTAATATGCTCTATACTATCAATTCTTAACCTAATTATCAATTCTTACCCATTAAATATGAATCCTATCCTAAAATTAGATGCAACAGCACAAGCGGAATTAATCAAAAAAGGAGAAATTACACCTGTTGAGCTAGTAGACTTATCCATTGCCGCAGTAGAAAAACTAAACCCTAGGTTAAATGCAGTCATTACCCCGATGTTTGAAATGGCAAGGGAGTCGGCAAAAAAAGCAAGCTTAGATGCCCCTTTTGCGGGTGTTCCCATGCTGCTAAAAGATGGAATTGCAGCTTATAAAGGCGTCCCGCTTTCCACAGGTTCTGCTTTATTCAAAAATAATATTGCCAAATATGATAGCGAATTGGTGAAACGTTATAAACAAGCAGGATTTATCGTTATTGGCAAAACCAATATGCCTGAATTCGGTATTTTACCGACAACTGAACCTACTGCTTTTGGTGCAGCCTGTAATCCTTGGGATACGACCAAAACACCAGGCGGGTCAAGTGGAGGAACTGCATCGGCAGTAGCGGCAAGAATGGTTGCTCTAGCACATGGAAATGATGGCGGTGGTTCGATTCGGATTCCAGCTTCTTGTTGTGGCTTATTTGGGTTAAAACCAACTAGAGGACGTAATCCTTTAGGGCCTTTAAGCTCATTAGTAAGTGGCTTAGTAGAAGAACATGTCTTAACCCATTCTGTCAGAGATTCCGCAGCTGTTTTAGATATTACGGGACAACCTGACCCTTCCGCTTTTTATTATGCCCCGCATCAAAAAACACCTTATGCCAAAGTTTTAAAACAACCCGTTCGGAAATTAAAAATAGGATATAGCACGACCCAAGCAAGTGGCAAACCAGTTCATGAGGATTGTGTAACCGCAACTTTAAAAGCAGTCGAATTAGCTCGTTCTTTCGGACATGAGGTCGTAGAGATGCCAATGAAACTTCCTTTTACAGGAAAACAATTGGGCGAAGTTTTTGGCGTGATTTGGGCAGTTTGTGCGGCGAGTCCTTTAGCTGCTTATCATAAAATGACGGGTAACCCACCACCGAAAGCATTAGTCGAGTCTTTGTCTTATGCGCTTTACGAACAAGGACAAAAGGTATCAGGGGCAGATTATGAATTGGCGCGAATGAGAATGCATCAAATTGCGAAGAGTGTCTTACAATTTTTTACCGATATAGATGTTTGGATAAGTCCAAGTTTGGGCATGCCACCGGTAGATTTGGGTAGTTTTAATCAGGACGAAGCTAATCCAACTGCTCCATTGGTAATGGCAGGCAAATTTTCTCCAATGACGGCTATTTTTAACATTTCTGGACAGCCAGCTGCTTCTGTTCCTGTTTATTGGAATGATGCTGGTTTACCTATTGGGGTACAAGTTGTGACGAAGTTTGGGGATGAAGCGACTTTATTTCAATTGGCTGGGCAGATGGAAGAGGTGGTTAATTGGCAGGCGAAAATACCTGCTATTTTAAATAAGGTTTGATTAATATTTTGAAATACTTACGAACATGAAAGACTTGAATTCATACCTATTTAAATCCAACTTCGAAAAAGTAGCTAAACTAATTCAAGAAGGAGTAGATTTAAATGGAACGTATAGAATTGGTGTCAGACCAATAATTGCGGCAATCAATAGTGATAATACTAAGATGTTAAGTTTTATAATAACAAAAGGAGCAGATGTAAATATTGATAATGGATTACCGCTTTATGAAACAATAGATATATGTATTGATGGAATGATTCAAGATAATAGAAGTGAACCACATCAAGTGTATCTTGAAATGATTAAAATTTTATTGATGAATGGGGCTAAACTTGAATTAAAGAATGAAAGAGCCGAAAGGGCTATTGATTTGATAGTTCAGTATGCTTATTCAGAGAAAAGGTTTGATCGTTTAAAATCATATTTTAGACCTTTAATACCAGAAATAGATGCTCTAATTAAAAGAAAATCCAATTGAATAATCAAGGAAAATACTAACTATTAATCAATTCAAACATGAAAAAACTCCGCAGTCAAAACTGGTTCGGCAAAAAAGGAAAAGATGGCTTCATCTATCGAGCATGGATGAAAAATCAAGGTATTCCAGATGATGAATTTCAGGGTAAACCTGTCATTGGAATTTGTAATACTTGGTCAGAATTAACGCCTTGTAATGCCCATTTTAGAGAATTGGCAGAGTCCGTCAAAAGAGGAATTCTGGAAGCAGGGGGCTTTCCTTTAGAATTTCCTGTAATGTCCTTAGGAGAGACCTTAATTAAACCGACCGCCATGTTGTATCGCAATTTGATGAGCATGGATACGGAAGAATCTATTCGAGCAAATCCTTTGGATGGAGTAGTGCTTTTATGTGGTTGTGATAAGACGACACCTGCCACGGTGATGGGGGCAGCAAGTGTTGGATTACCTACAATTGTTGTTTCTGGAGGGCCGATGTTGACAGGGAAATTTAAAGGTAAAAATGTAGCGACCAGCGATGTATGGCGTTGGAGCGAAGCCAATCGGAAAGGAGAACTAAGCGATGTCGAATTCCGACTAGCAGAAGGCTGTATGGCACGTAGTAAAGGGCATTGTGCGGTGATGGGTACTGCTTCTACAATGGCTTGTATGGTAGAATCGCTAGGACTTTGTTTGCCCGAAAATGCGGCGATTCCAGCGGCTGATTCTCGTCGAAAAGTAATTGCTCAATTAAGTGGACGAAGAATTGTGGATATGGTTCGGGAAGATTTGACGATTGATAAAATATTGACCAGAGCAGCCTTTGAAAATGCGATTATGCTCAATGCAGCGATTGGTGGCTCGACTAATTTTGTGGTACATTTATTAGCCATTGCGGGTCGAATTGGCGTGGATTTAACACTAGATGACTTTGATAAATTAGGCAGCCATATTCCGCTTTTGGCGAATCTCCAACCTTCGGGAGATTATTTTATGGAGGATTTTTATTATGCGGGCGGTTTGCCTGTAGTGATAAAAGAATTGGATAAAGAATTGCATAGTGATGCCTTGACTGTGAATGGTCAATCTATCAGTGAAAACTGTAAAGCATCAGAATGTTATAATGCAGAAATTATTGCGACTAGAGAAAAGCCATTCCAAGAAGCATCAGGCATAGCGGTTGTTTATGGTAATCTTTGTCAAAACGGAGCAATTATCAAACCTTCGGCAGCAACGGCTGAACTGATGGTGCATAAAGGAAAAGCCTTAGTTTTTGAGAATATCGAAGATTATCATGCGCGTATTAACGACCCTAATTTAGAAGCTGACCCAACGGATGTATTGGTCTTAAAAAATGTAGGCTTAAAAGGCTATCCTGGTATGCCCGAAGTCGGTAATATGGCGGTACCTAAAAAACTCTTATCTCAAGGCGTCACGGATATGGTGCGTATTTCTGATGGTCGGATGAGTGGAACTGCTTATGGTACGGTCTTTTTGCATGTATCACCCGAATCTGCGGCAGGCGGCAATTTAGCTTTAGTAGAAAATGGAGATATGATAGAAGTGGATGTACCGAATCGCTCTTTAAATTTAATAGTGTCGGATGAAGTATTAGCAGAACGCCGAAAAAATTGGCAACCAGCAGATTTAGGTTATAATCGAGGGTATGTAGAAATGTATATTCGAGAAGTAGAAGAAGCTCATTTAGGTGGTGATTTGAAATTTTTGAAGGGGAATTCGGGGAGTGAGGTGACTAGAGATTCGCATTAAGAAATAGGCTTTAGACCTTGGAGCGTCTTACAGACCTCCAAGCGTCTAAAATCAAGTATTATTTTTTTAAAGACAAATGCTGCCCCATAAAAACATCTTTCAAAACTTCTCCTTTATAAATCACCATTTTCCCACCAACAAAAACATATTCCACGCCACTCGATTCCTGATAAGGATTTTCATAAGTTCCATGGTCTTGAATGGTAGCGGCATCAAAAATGGTCAAATCTGCATGCGCACCAACAGCAATCCGACCTTTTTTAGCAAAAACAGGCGAAATTTCTTCCAATCGTTTCGCAGGTAAATAAGACATTTTCCCAATCGCCTCGGATAAAGTCATTAATTTTTCTTCCCGAACATATTTCGCTAATATTTTAGAAAAAGTACCAATCCCTCTAGGTGTCACCTTTTTATCTCTAGAAATAACAGGCATCGCATCAGAGGCAATCATCACCGTTGGGTTTTTTAAGCCAATTCGATTCCAATCCTCCTTACCATAATGATGGATAATCGCACCAGTTGGTTGCTCTTTTCTATACTTTTCCCAAGTCTCCTTTGTTAAATATTCTCCTGTATCTGACCATTGTACATCTTCGTAAGTAATGCCGAAGATGGTTTGCCAATCTCTATTAAAAACATCAGCCGAGATAGTTGTCGAACCTGCTGTATATGGATACATTTCTACACTAATATCGGCTCCATTTTTATTAGCTATTTCAATTCTTTCCAACCAAGATGCTATTTTCCCCATGGCATTCGCTTGTAAATGGCAAATATGAACAGGTGCTTTCAAGGATTCAGATAAGGCAATGACTTCTTCCAAACCAGCAGGGTCGCCTTGCACACCTCTACGAATATGCACGCAAACTGGTGCTTTTCTTTCCGCTGCCACTTCAAAAATCATTTTTAATTCTTCGGGATTAACCGCACTATCCATATAATCCAATAATAAACCGATACCAATTCCGCCTTCATCCAAGCCTTGATGTAATAATTGCCGCATGGCTGCAATCTGCTCGGTCGTCGCTTTTTGTGTAAAAGCTATTTCTGGATGAATGGCACCTTTATGCGAAAAGATATAAGCCTCATCTTTACCTTCCATTACTTTAATTCTAATAGCAAAATAACCTACAGAAGCGCCATGATGAATATGAGCACCCTTTTTTAAAAATTGACCATAACCACTTTGTGGAAAAGCACCTGCTTCTAAATCAAGTGCAGTTGTCACCCCATCTTTTAATTGAAAGTATTGTCCCAAAGGGGTAGGCGTATGGGAATGCAAATCAATGAAGCCTGGTGCAACGACTAAATTTTTAGCATCAATAATCTGCTTGCCCTGTAATTTTTCAGGACTAATAGCTACAATCGTATCTCCTTGGATAGCGATATTTAAAATAGCATCAGTTTGGTTGGCAGGATTAATGACTCTGCCATGTTGGATGACCAAATCATAAATATTTTGGTCAACCAATTCTTTGGTGTTTGTGCTAGGATTACTGCAATTTAGTAGCAAGATGCATGATGAAAGATAAAATATTATTTTTTTCATGTTTATTTAAATTTTGTTAGCTTTTATTTGAATGTTTATTATGTCTATTAATATACAGTTGATTATCAATAAGATACAAAATGGTAGACGATTTTATTAAAAAGTAAATATACAGGAAAAGGGTTTATAATTATTAGTGTTTGTTGTGTTGAATGAAAAAAAACAAAAATAAATTTGGTCAACCAATTTATTATTTTACCTTTGTTTTTGTTGAAATTGGTCAACCAATAATTGGTCAACCAATTTTATTGTGAAATTATACCAGAAACTAACGATAAATATGTTAAAAAATTTTCGGGAAATAGCGGTGGAAACGCCCGTGGATAAGATAATCAAGCAGATAAGAAGTTTAATCTCTTCAGGACAATTGCAGCCAGGCGACAAACTGCCTTCTGAACGAAAGTTAGCGGAGCGATTAGGTGTTGGAAGAACGCAAGTTAGAGATGCTATAGCCAAATTGGACTTTTATGGAATTTTAAAAACCATGCCTCAAAGCGGTACGGTGGTAGCAGGTATAGGAATAACGGCGCTGGAAGGCTTGATCACAGATGTTTTGAAACTAGAAGATAGCGACTTTAGCGATTTAGTCGAAACTAGAGTTTTATTAGAAACACAGGCTGCTAGAACAGCGGCGATGCGACGAACAACTGATGATATTGTTAATATGAAGAATGCCTTGGATGCTTATGAAAAGAAAGTAAAGCAAGGCGTACCAGCATTAGAAGAAGATTTATTATTTCATTTAAAGATTGCAGAGGCAGGTAGAAATTCTGTGCTGAAATCTTTGATGTTAATTATTACCCCTGATATTGTTAAGAATTTTACGAAATTAGATGTTTGTAAGGACGGAAGATTCTACAAATCTTTAGAAGAACACAAAGTAATATTAGAACACATCGTTAATCAAGAACCTGAATTAGCTGCGAAAGCTATGGAAGAACATTTGCAAGATGTAACAGATTACAGCAAGAGATTGAAGGAGAATAGAGGGTAACAATTAATACGCTATTTTTTTCTTTTAATACGCTAATTTTAGAATAAAAAAAGAGTTAACAATTTTACCTGCTAACCCTTTTTAATAACTATTGATAATCAGCGATAACAATTTAGCTAATTAAAGTTGGTCAATTCAAGTCAGAAAGAACGACCTTCCTTAAAGTTTTGGTAGAACTTTAAGCCGATATTTTTATGCAGAAAATCAAGTAGTTACATGCTTAATGAAGCTCATCACTAGTTGAGCCATTTTATAAAACAATTTTAAATCATTGAATTATGGTGGACAATTTAACAAAAAAATTGCACTGCATCAAATTTGGATTAGCCCTTTCCATAATGATGCTCCTACTTCCGGTATTCTCCAGAGGAGATACAAATTTGAATAACAATGTTATTTCGATTGATAAAATAGCACAGACCATTACAGGTACTGTAACAGATACAGATTCTGGAGAACCTTTAATAGGGGTAAATGTCTTGATTAAAGGCACCTCAAGAGGTACAATAACCGACTTTGATGGTAATTATTCTATTGAAGGAAATGAAGGAGAAATTTTAGTTTTTAGCTATACAGGCTACAAAGACTTAGAAGTACCAATTGGTAATCAAACCATTATCAATTTAGGGTTAAGTGAGGATGTTGCTCAACTAGATGAAGTAGTCGTAATTGGATACGGTACGCAGAAAAAATCACACTTAACAGGTTCTGTTTCTAAGGTTGAAAATAAAAAATTAGACCAAATGGCGGTCGCTAGAATTGATGATGCGCTAATAGGTCAAGTGTCTGGAGTTAATATTCAAGCAACTTCAGCAGAAGCTGGTGCTGCTCCTACTATTACAGTCAGAGGATTTGGTTCAGTAAATGCTGCATCTGGACCTGCAGTAGTAGTAGATGGGCTGGTTGTAGATTCAGATTTTCTAGGAAATATGAATATGAACGATATCGCCTCCTTTGAAGTTTTAAAGAATGCTGCTTCTGCTGCTATTTATGGTAGTGAAGGATCGAATGGTGTCATTTTGATTACGACAAAGAGTGGTGAAGCTGGTGAAACTAAATTTAGTTATGAAACTTTCGTAGGTCGGAAAGAGGCGTTTGGAAGTGATAATTATAAGAAGAGTGTTGCTGACTGGGCTGCAAAAGAATTGGCTGAAAGTGGCGAGCTTTCTAATAATACCCAATACGCACAAGAATTAGTTGCCTTAACTGGTATTGACAGAGATTGGCAAGATGTTTTCTTTGACGGTGGAAATATTCAAAGTCATTCTTTTTCTGCCAGAGGCGGAAGTGAGAAAACAAAATTTAGTACCTCTTTAAGATATTTACATGATGAAGGAGTTGTCATTACGGATGACTACAAATTCTATTCGGTAAAATTAAAGATGGATACCAAAGTGACGGATAGATTGAAATTTGGAATGAGCGCTACTCCTTCTTTTTCAAGACGAAGAGCTTTACCAACCTCTATACATAACCCTATCAGACAATCTCCGTGGTTACCAATTTACCATACGGAAGCAACGCTACCATATATTAATAGAGGTTCCTATCCAGATGTTGGTGTAGGAGATTATTTTTTGGAGAATCATTTAATTAATAAAGAAATTAATAATAGTGGTACTTCTAGTAGACCACGTACTTCAGGAGATATGAATCCTTATGCTCAATATGTTGAAAGAGAGCATTATGAGAATAAAACGGCTTTATTAGGTTCTACTTATTTAAGTTACAAAATTGCAGATGGGCTTACCGCCAAAACATCGCTCGGTATTACTATAGAAAATCGTAAAAGAACAAGATGGAACGGTACGAAGCATCATGCAAGTGCAAGTAGAGCCTCTTATCAATTACAAAATAGAGCTCGAAATCGAATAATTTCAGATAATACTTTATCCTATAATAAAGACATTGGTAGTCACGAGATTAATACGCTAGTAGGTGCAACTTTCCAAAAAAGGACTGCTCAAAATAGTATAATTAATGGTACTGGATATTCTAATGATTTATTGAAGAATTTACAAGGCGCAACTTTAGTTACATTAGGCGAAGAAGTCAATGCTGAACAAAATAAGATTGGTTACTTTGCTAGAATTAATTATGCTTTCGCCAATAAATATTTAGTGAATGCCTCTTTTAGACGAGATGGTAGTTCTGTTTTTGGTAGAGACCAAAAATGGGGTAATTTCCCTGCCGTTTCTGTAGGTTGGAATGCGCACAATGAAGATGCCTTAAGCGGTAGTGCAATAAGTAGATTGAAATTTAGAGTGAGTTACGGATTGACAGGTAATGAGAATTTTAATGTAGGTAGCACTATTGTAAATACTTACCCTTATTTGGCATTATTAAACAATTCCAATGCGGTTACTGACGGTGGTATTACGCCAGGTGTCTCCCCGCTTAATATAGCAAATACCTTATTACAATGGGAAGCTTCAAAGGAATTCAATCCAGGAATTGATTTCGGATTTTTGGAAAACAGAGTAACAGGATCGTTGGATTATTATGTAAGAACTAGTGATCAATTACTACTACAAAACCCTGTTTCTTATGTTACTGGATTTAGTAGCGGTATTGTGAATTTAGGAGAGGTAGAGAATTCAGGGATGGAGCTTGAATTGAGAACTAGAAATATCTCTAATAGCAACTTTAAGTGGAATACTGTTTTAATAGCCTCCACCAACAAAAATGAATTACTAAGTTTTGGTGAATCAGATGGCGCATTATTAGAGGATGGTTTTGGTAGAAACTCACAATGGATAAATTCTGTTGGTCACCCTATCTCCTCTTTTTATGGATTTGTTAAAGATGAAGAAATAGGGACAGAATATTATGATTCGCCTTATATTCCAATTAACGGGGTATCCGAAGATGTAATTGTTAAAGATTTAAATGGTGATGGTCTAATTACGAATGACGATAAGACGATTCTTGGAGATCCGTATGCAGACTTAGTATGGAGTTTGACCAATGAATTTATAGTTGGTAATTTTGATTTTTCTGTGATGATACAAGGAAGTCAAGGTGCTGAGGTGAAAAATATTGGAGATCAATATTTCGGTACACATTGGCAAGGCAGTACTTCTGATGTGAATGCAGTTGTAGAGGCTGGTATTATTTCTCATGCTTCTTTCCTTCAACCAAGAATACATACCGACGAAGTTGTTCAAAGTGCAGGCTACTTTTCCTTACGGAACATAAACATTGGGTATACTTTATCCCCTAGACAATTATCTCAATTAGGCATAGGAAATGTAAGAATTTATGCATCTGGTCAGAATTTGATTTATAAGACATCTGATGAGTACAATGGTTTCAACCCTGAATATATTGATACGAATAATAGTCCTAGAGCTTATGGATCTCAAAGAGCTGGTACTCCTTTATTTAGTACGGTATCATTTGGTCTGAATGTTAATTTTTAACATTCTTTGACAAGTGCTTCCGATAGAGATAGGAACAAGTCATAAAGACTTTTTTACTGGATTTGTCAAAAATAATTTTAATTATCAAAATTAACAATAATGAAATTTAATAAATATATAGTACTCGCAGTAATAGGAATTATGTTCCATTCCTGTGATACAGATGAGTTTTTAAACCCATTGCCAGATTCGGCTATCGTTGTGGATGCCTTCTTTGCCTCTGATGATGATGTATTGTCTGGGATTATAGGAATCTACGATGCCATACAAGGGGTCAATGAAAATACACAGACCAATATTACTAGAGCGAATCGAGGGATACAATTTGAATATATGTTATCCGAAATGCGTACAGATAATACTCGGACAGCAACTATAGAAGGAACAAAAGCTGATTTTCATCGATATAGAGTGAATCCTGATAATATACAATCAGAAGATATGTATCAGTCTATGTACGATGTTATTTTTAGAGCAAATAATGTTCTGAACTTTATTGATGTTGCAGATGCAGATAATCAAGCTGCTTATACAGCTGAAGCTAAGTTTTTAAGAGCTTATGCCTATTTTAAATTAGTTCGATTGTTTGGTGATGTACCTTTGGTAACTACAGTAGTAACCCCTGATCAGACGGATTTGATTTTTACTAGAGCAGCTACTGCAAGCGTTTATGAGCAAATCGTTTCAGATTTGCAAGATGGAGTGGTTAATTTAGATAATAGCCATAAGTCAAGAGCATCGAAAGCAGCGGCACAAGGTCTTTTGGCAAAGGTATATTTAACTCAACCAAGTCCTAATTATACAGAAGCTGCGCAATTATGTAATAGTATTATTACAAGCGGGGCATTTTCTTTAGAAAGTGATTTTAATGATGTCTTTTATAATGAATTGAATGACGAAATTATTTTTGCTATTCAATATGAATCAGGAAATTCTCAGGAAAGTCAAAGCTTTTCGGCTGAATTTACTGCAACAATTCGTCAAGGTAGAGAAGATGGTCATAACATCGTCAACGACAACCTTATAGCAGATTTTCAAGCAATTGGTGGAAATAGAACGGAAACTTCCTATTGGAATGCTGGTAGATTTACTGAGGTGGCAAAATTTTTACCTGAAGGATCTGACATTACGACTATTCCAGCTACTTATGGTCCAAGTCCTCGGGATGCGGGTAATGATGTGATTGTTTTACGTTATGCAGATGTGTTATTAATGCATGCAGAGGCTATTTTAGCAGGTCGAGGCGAAACCTCAGAAGCTGCTGCAATAGATTCTTATAATGCGGTCAGACAAAGAGCAGGATTTGAAGATCGTCCTTCCTCAGTTACTAAAAATGCATTACTTCAGGAAAGACGGGTAGAATTGGCATTTGAAAATCAACGTTTCTATGATTTGTTGAGGTTCGGAGTTGCTGATGACGTATTAAGTGCTCATGCTGCTGAAATGGGATACTCTAGTTATAATGCTAGACAATTATTATTACCAATCCCAGCAAGAGAAATTAATTTAAGTAGGGGGCTATTGAGCCAAAATCCTGGCTATTAAAAAAATGTAAAAAGTAGCTTAGACCTCTGGTCTGAGTAGGCTTGATATATCCTACTCAGACCAGAGGTCTAAGCTACTTTGGAAATAAAAAAATATAAAATGCAAAATAAATTTAATTTTATTAAAACAACTATACTGGTCTTTTGCTTGGCTATCACAGCTTTAGCTTTTAATAGTTGTCAAAAAGCTTTTGAGTTTGACTTACCAGAATCAAACTCGATACCTGACACTAATTTACCGTCTGCTAATTTTTCTTATGCTTCTACAGCAGAGGATTTTAAAACGGTTAAATTCAATAACCTTTCCTTTGAATCTACTACCTTCGCATGGGATTTTGGAGGTGGAAATACATCAAGTGAACAAGACCCTGTCTATACCTTTGAGGCAGGAGAAGGTACTTATCCAGTAACATTAACTGCTAGTGATGGAAGGGGAGAAACAAGTGTGATAACTATGCAGGTTCAGGTGGTGGAAGGGCCATTTCAGCCAATTATTCAGGAACCAGGTTTTGAAGATAAGACCTTACCCGATGGTAGTGGTGATGGACGGGATTCTTGGAGAACAAGCATCGGGGGTGTTATTCAGATTACAGGTAGCCCAGTAACCTTTGGAGATCAAGGTGCAAAGTTACCTGCTGACGAAACTCGTGTTGGGTATCAAGAAATTGTGGTAGAAATGGAAACGAATTACGACCTGAGATTTTGGTACACGATGCTACAAGGTTCATCTGACCCTTTTGTAACGGTATCTATAGTAGGGGTAACAGAAAATGGACCAATTACCACTCGGGAAGAAGCTGCTGCTGGAACAATCGCTTCCGTAACCGTAAATGACACATCGAATCCTGACGAATATTTAGAACAAAAATTATCTTTTAATTCTGGCGCCAATGATAAGATTGGAATTTACTTCTTTAATGGACCAGTTGAAGCTAGATTAGATAATTTCTCCATTGAAATTGGAGCAGAAGGTGCAGTACCTCCGTCAGCAGGATTTGATGTAGCACAGAGTGCCGAGAATTTCTTAGAGTATACCTTTACTAATACATCCAAGAACGGTTCGACCTACCTATGGGATTTTGGCGATGGAAACACTTCTACAGAGGAATCTCCAACCCATGTTTATGGTACACCTGACGCGTATACGGTTACACTTGAAGTGACAAGCGATAATGGTTTGACGAATACTTTAGAAAAGGGCGTTGATATACAAGCACCAGTTACCGTTGATTGTAGCTGGGAGATAGATCCAGAGGATTATCGGACTGTCCATTTCACAGATGCTTCCATAGGTGCTGTAGAGCTATTGTGGGAATTTGGAGACGGTTTTCAATTTACAGGAATGAGTGCTTCACATACTTACCGTGAAGATGGCATTTATAACGTAATCTTGACTTCCACAAGTATAACTGGCCTTCAAGATTCGAAGGAATTTGCTGTAACCATTTCACAAGGATTCATCGCAACAATTAGTGAAGCTAGTTTTGAAGATAATGATCCTTCAGCAGCAGCTTGTGGTTCGAAGTTAGATGGTCGTGATTGTTGGAAAAATAGCGCATTAGGAGGGGTTATCCAGATTACTTCAGGACCAACAGTAAGTGGGTCTCAAGCGGCTAAGTTACCTAGTGATGGTTCTCGTATCGGTTATCAAAGAGTGATGGTGGAGCCTAATAGGCAATATACCGTTACGTTTAATTACACGATGAAAACGAGTCCTGAAGGAAGTTTAACGGTGTCTATTTTAGATGGTTCTACTTTGAATGATATATCTGAAGTTGCTGGAGCTACGCTTGCTTCAAAGACCGTAAATGATCAGACGGATGCCAATGCTTATGTCACGGAAAGTGTAACTTTCAGTTCAGGAGCTAGGTCAGAGGTAGCCATCTTCTTCTCAAATGCAGGGGTAGAGACTAGATTAGACGACTTTTCAATAGAAGTTTCAGAATTGCCAATGATTGCTCAACCTAGTTTTGAAGATAACACTTTACCTGATGGAACAGGCGACGGTCGGGATTCTTGGAAAAATAGTACATTAGGAGGGGTTATTCAGATTACCTCAGGCCCAACAGTAACTGGTTCTCAAGCGGCTAAGTTACCTTCTGGTGGTGATCGAATCGGTTACCAATTAGTTACGGTGTCACCTAATACGCAATATACCGTTAGTTTTAATTACACGATGAAAACGAGTCCTGAAGGAAGTTTAACGGTGTCTATTTTAGATGGTAGGACATTGAACGATATATCTGAAGTTGCTGCAGCTACGATTAATTCAATTTCAGTAAATGATCAGACGGATGCAAATGCTTATATCACGGAAACTATAACGTTCAATTCAGGAAGTAATACAGAAATAGCTATCTTTTTCACCAATGCAGGGGTAGAGACTAGATTAGACGATTTTTCAATAGCAGCTTCAGCAGCTTTCATGCCAATGGTGCTTCAACCTAGCTTTGAAGATAATACCTTAGCTGATGGAACAGGTGATGGCCGAGACGCTTGGAAAAATGATTTAGGAGGGGTTATCCAGATTACCTCAAGTCCAACGAATAGTGGATCCCAAGCAGCGAAATTACCTTCTGGTGGTGATCGTGTCGGATTACAAACAATACAGGTGGAACCTAATACGAAGTATAGAGTTTCCTTTTTCTACACTATGAAAACGGATCCTGCGGGAAGTTTAACGGTATCTATTTTAGATGGTACTGGTGCTACTTTGACTGATTTGTCTCAAGTATCTGAAGCCACGATTACTTCAGTTACTGTAAATGATCAGACAGATGCTAATGTTTATATTATGGAAAGTCTAGAGTTCAATTCAGGAAGCAATACAGAGATATCTATCCTTTTCACCAATGAAGGGGTAGAGTCTAGAGTAGATGATTTTTCAATTACTACGCTTTAATTTTTTATTAGATAAATAAAATTCGCAAGGTGACTATACTTTTGGTCACCTTGTTGATTTTTTATTCACCAATATAATAATGACTAAACATTTGTTTAAAATTAAAAACCACCCAGGCTTTAGATTTGGACGGTCTAGTTTTTATTCCTTTTTAATTGCTACAGTTATATTTATTGGGATTGGGTGTGGAGGAGCAAGTCGGTCTCTTATTTCATCTCCTGAAGAAGCTAAACCAGTAGAAGGAGTTGATTATTTTTTGCCGAAGATTGACCTAAATAATTGGAAAGTAACCTTGCCAATTGGGAAGCCTAGTGAAATAAAACCTCCTGCAATATTAGATTATCCTAATGTGGATGTGCTAAAAGATTTTATGTACAACGATTCTACCGACGGCTCTTTGGTTTTTTATACGCATCCTGGTGCTTCTACTAGAAATTCTTCTTATTCTAGAACAGAATTAAGAGAACAAATGGTACCAGGTAGCAATAAAACCAATTGGACTTTTGCCCAAGGTGGTCGAATGAAAGGTACTTTGGCTGTAGCTGATGTTTCTACCGAAAAAAATGGTAAACCATCCAAAGTGATTATTATGCAAATACATGGCCGATTGACCAACGAACAAAGAGATTTAATAGGAGAAGATGATAATAATGCGCCGCCTGTGCTCAAAATTTATTGGGATAAGGGTGGCAGAATCCGAGTGAAAACTAAAGAATTAAAAGATGTAAATGCCTCCGAAAAAGAACTATTAAAAACGAGTGCATGGAAGGATGATAAGGGGCATAATTTTAAAACAAATGTAGGAAAGGAAAAATTTACTTTAGAAGTGATTGCTTCCGAAGGTAAATTAGAAGTTATTTTAAACGAAGATGAATCCGTTGTTTTTGATAATATCCATATGCAAAAATGGGGGGTCTTTGAGAATTACTTCAAAGCGGGGAATTATTTACAATCAAAAGCATCAGATAGTTTTGCCAAAGTAAAATATTACGATTTGACAATAAGCCATTAAGCAGTATTGTTCATATCTTTTTCAAGACGAAAAGTCGTCAATGTAGGCAGAAATGTTGTCAATTTGTAGGATTTTCTCCCCCTTCAAAGGGGGAATTAGACCCTGCAAATCCATAATAAAATCAATCATAATTACCCGTTTAAAACTTAAGGGTAATCAGCACGACTAAATCCTGATAGCTATCGGGAGTGCTACCAATTACTTACAATTAATCAAATAGTTGAATGAACTTCCAAAAATATTCATTTCGGTTTTTATCCCTGTTTTTATCCATTGGTTTATGTCTTTTTATAAGTTGTAAAGACGAAGTAATAGAGCCAACAGGAGTAGTAACTCCTCCACCAATGGAAGAAGAACCAGAAACACCTACGCCTACTACAACTCTAGTAGAAGGCGTAGATTATTTTCTACCTAAGATTGATTTGAATAACTGGAAAGTTACCTTACCGATAGGCAATCCTACGGAAGTGCAACCACCTGAGATTTTAGATTATGCTAAAGTTGAAGTGTTGAAAGAATTTATGTACAATGATTCTACGGATGGGGCTTTGGTCTTTCATACTTATCCCGGTGCTGCTACTGCCAATGCTTCTTATTCCCGAACAGAACTAAGAGAGCAAATGGTGCCAGGTAGTAATAATACGAATTGGACTTTTGCGCAAGGTGGTCGAATGAAAGGAACGTTAGCTGTTCCCGAAATTTCTCGTAGTGGTAGTACTTCACATCGAACTCTGGTTATGCAAATTCATGGACGACTGACGAATGCACAAAGAGACTTGATTGGTGAAAATGATAATAATGCACCTCCAGTTTTAAAAGTTTACTGGCAAAAGGACGGGCAAATCAGAGTGTTAACCAAGAAATTAAAAGATGTAAATGCTTCCGCAAAAAAAATACTAGAAACAGATGCATGGACAGATAATGAGGGGCATAATTTTTCAAAAAATGTAGGAACAGATAAATTTACTTTAGAGGTAATTGTTTCTGAGGGTAGATTAGAGGTCATTCTGAATGAAGAAGAATCGGTAGTCTATGATGATATTCATATGGAAAAGTGGGGTGTTTTTGAAAATTATTTCAAAGCAGGTAATTATTTACAAACGAGAGATGACGATAGTTTTGCCAAGGTAAAATATTATGATTTAGTGATAAGTCATTAAGTTACATAAAGAAATATTTGGTTTATACATTAAACTAGTGGAAATAGGAATTGCTGTTTTTTTTATGCGTTGGAGACAGTAATCCTATTTTTTGATTTTTAAAAAAATATTCCTATTGAAAAAGCTCTTCCAATATCTACAAGGCATCGGCCCAGGCATTTTTGCCATCGGCTATACCATTGGTACAGGTAGTGTAACTGCAATGGTTGTTGCAGGTAGTCAATATGGGATGCAATTATTATGGGTACTATTTTTTAGTTGCTTATTTTCTTGGGTTTTAATGGAGGCTTATGGCCGATATTACTTAGTGACAGGAGAGACCGCTTTATACAGTTTTAGAAAGCATTTGAAATTTGGCAACCTGATTGGTTTATTGATTATAGCAGGGGTTACTTTTGGACAATGGAATTCTTTAATTGGTATTTTAGGTATTTCTTCCAATGCTATTTTTGAAACACTCGTCTTGTTTTTTCCAACATTGGCAGGCAGTTCCTATTTGGGTGTTTTAATGATAGCCGTTGCGATAATCGGCACGATGTATACGATATTACTAAAGGGGAGTTATACCCTTTTTGAAAGTATATTAATCATTTTTGTATCCTTGATGGGGATTTCCTTTCTGCTCTCGTTTTTTGTGGTTTTACCACCGATGGACGCAGTAGCGAAAGGAATGATTCCGAGTATTCCGCAAGTGGAAGGCGGTAGAATGTTGGTAGCCGCTTTTGTAGGAACGACTATGGCAGCCGCTACTTTTTTATCCAGACCTTTATTTATTCAAGGTAAAAACTGGACAATAGAAAACCTCAAAGACCAACAAAAAGATGCGCTTTGGGCAGCGATTCTCATTTTTATGATTAGTGGGGCGATTATGGCAGTAGCGATGGGTGCCTTTTTCGAAGAAGGAAAAGTGGTGACGAAAGTATTAGATATGGTTTCTACGTTAGAACCGATTGCTGGTAGATTTGCCATTGTTATCTTTTTTATGGGAACATTGGCAGCAGGGTTATCTTCTATTTTTCCAATTTTGATGATCTCCCCTTTACTAATTGCCGATTACCAAAAAGGGGAGTTAGATTTAAAATCAACGCAATTTAAAGTATTAACTGGAATAGCTTGTTTGATTGGCCTGACCGTTCCTGTTTTGGGTGTCAATCCAATCAATGCACAGATTTTAACCCAAGTCTTTAATGTATTTATATTGCCGTTGGTGATTGTCGGAATGATGATTTTAATTAACAGAAAAGAATTGATGGGCGAACATAAGGCGGGAATAGTTTTAAACATCGGGATGGCGAGTGCTTTGATTTTTGCTTGTATTATTTCTTATAATGGTATTATTGCTGTTATAGAAAAATTTTAGATAACTGGTAGTACAGGATTTATCCTGTTTCGTTCCAAGGTCTTTAGACCTTGACTTATTGAAAAAAACTACTAAATGCAATGTGCCAACCTAAAGGTTGCCGAACAGGGCAGGCTAATTCCGATAGCTATCGGAAGTGCTACCAGCTGAACTGGTTTTTAAGAAGATAATCAAAGTTTATGAAAAGAAGAAATTACTTAAAATTAGTAGGAACAATTGGGCTAATGAGTCCACTAAAAAAGGCACTACCCTTTTCTTTTGAAAAAGAAGAATCGATTACTGATATTTATTTATTTTCAAAACATCTCCAATGGTTGGATTATGAAAATATGTCTAAAGTCGCTAAAGAAATAGGTTTTGATGGATTGGATTTAACGGTGAGACGCAAAGGGCATGTATTACCAGAAAATGTAGAAAGAGATTTGCCAAAAGCAGTCGCTGCCATGCAGAAAGCGGGACTAAAGGCAGAGATGATGACGACGACCATCACGAATATTCAAGACCCTGCAACCGAAAAAATATTAAAAACAGCAAGTAGTTTAGGCATAAAGAATTATCGCATGGGTTGGTTGAAATACAAAGACAACGAACCTATTGCCACACAAATAGAAGCTTTTAAGCCTCAGTTAAAAGAACTGGAGCAAATGAATGAATATTACAAGATTTGTGGTGACTACCAAAATCATGCAGGAACTAGTGTAGGCGCAGCAGTTTGGGATATTTGGTTATTAATCAAAGATTTAAATCCGAAATGGCTGGGTTGTCAATATGATATTCGACATGCGATGGTAGAAGGGTTAAATTCTTGGGAAGTAGGGCTGAAATTATTACAGCCTCATATTCAATCGTTGGATTTAAAGGATTTTACTTATATACAAAAAGAAAGTGGATGGACGGTGAAAAATACCCCCATTGGAGAAGGAGCAGTAGATTTCAAAAAATATTTTCAATTATTGCAAAAGTTGAATATTAAAGTACCAATTTCGGTACACGCTGAATACGATTTGGGAGGAGCGAACCATGGGGCTAGAAAATTAACAATCCCAGCAGAAAAAGTAATTGCCTCTTTAAAACAAGATTTGAATCGCTTAAGAGCTTTTTCTAAATTTCCATGATTGAGTGAAAGTAACAGTTTACGTAATGGTAATTATTGAAAAAACGAATTAAAATGAATATAAAAAATAGCATCTTATTATCAGTCTTTTTATTATTTAGTATTTTTCTACTACTAAATGGCTGTTCTAATACAGATAAAGTGACTGATAAAACAGTAGCTCAAAAAACTACTTACCCAAGTGACATTATTCCATTCTTCAATCATTTTAAATTGATTTTAGGAGATGGATCTAATGTTGGTTATCCAATCAATTTTGAAAATAAGGATTTCTTTTATACTAAAAATGATGGCAAGCAGAATTGGGTAGTTTATAAAACACCCAATGCAGGGAATACCCATGGAACGTCAAATAATACAAGAACCGAATTAGCGCAATCGAAAAAGTGGTCTCCAATGACGGAGGCTAAAATGACCGCTACTTGCAAAGTAATGAATGTTTCTTCTACGGGCGATGCTCGTGTAGCGGCTTCCTATTCTATGGTCATTGGTCAGATTCATAGTGCCGACGGACATGAAAATGAACCATTTAAATTATTTTATAAAAAATTTCCAGGGCATAAAAAAGGTTCTGTTTTTTGGAATTATGAAATCAATACCGCAGGCGATGATAATTCTGGAAGATGGGATTATTCCTATCCGATTTGGGGTTATGATATGTCTGTAATTGGAACAAATCCAACTGATTTTCCTCCAGAACCTGAGAATGGGATTGAATTAGGAGAAGAATTGAGTTATGAAGTCGAAGTGAAGAATGGAGTAATGAGTTTGAAATTCATGAGTGAAGGGCACGAAACTAAAACATTTACAAAAAATTTAATCCAATCAGAATATGCCACAAAGGCGGATATGCCTGAGCAAGTTCAAAATTTGTTTGTGCCAATTGGTCAAGACGGAATAGAGCGAGCAAATGCTTATGCAGATGAGGGATTGTTTTTTAAACAAGGCGCTTACAATCAAACCAATGGAAAAGACCCTATTGTAAATAAAGTCTGGTGTGCTGGTGCTGAAACTCATGGAGGAGATATGCAAAAACAATATGCAGATGGAAATTACGCTGAAGTTTGGTTCAAAGAGGCAAGTGTTTATATTCCTGATGATGCTATATCGAATGAAGGGTATTTCGCAGCCAATGATGATTTGAGTAAGAAAACCGTTTTTTCCCATGAGGTTATCCCATTTATGGATAAATTTAAAATATTATTAGGGGATGGAACACATGTTGAAAACTTGGAGGAGTTCGAGCATAAAGATTTTTTCTATACTGTAATTGATGGTACTATGCGTTGGGTAGTATATAAAACGCCAAACGCAGGTGTTACTTCAAAAAACTCCAGCAATACGAGAACAGAACTACATGAAAAAAGAAAATGGACACCTGAACAAGGTGGTAAATTGACAGGTAGCTGTAAAATTATTCATGTTTCCACTTCCGGTGATGCACGAGTTGCAGCTTCCTATTCCACAGTAATAGGGCAAATTCATAGTGGAGAAGGTCATGAAAATGAACCTTGTAAAATATTTTACAAGAAATTTCCTGGTCATACCAAAGGTTCTGTCTTTTGGAATTATGAAATCAATACAGCAGGCGACGACAATTCAGGAAGATGGGATTATTCTTATCCAGTTTGGGGCTACGATATGTCTGTTGTGGGGGCAAGTCCGACAGATTATCCTGAAGAACCAAAAGATGGAATTGAGTTAGGAGAAGAGTTTAGTTATGAAATAAATGTTTATGAAGGAATTATGTACTTAACTTTTACAAGTGAAGGTCACGAAACGAAAACCTTCACTAAAAATTTGATACAGTCAACATACACGACGAAGGCGGATATTCCCCAGCAAACTCAAAATTTATTTGTGCCAATTGGTCAAGACGGAGTGGAGCGTAAAAATGCATACGCTGGAGAATTGAATTATTTCAAACAGGGTGCTTATAATCAAACGAATGGAAAAGACCCTAAAAAAAATATAATTTGGTGTGCTGGCGCAGAAACATATGATGGTGATATAGCCAAACAATATGCAAATGGAAGTTATACAGAAATTTGGTTTAAAGAGGCAACGGTTGGCATGGGGTCAGCCCCTAAAAAATAAAAAACATTTGAAGGTAAATAATAAAATATCATTCCCTGTTTGGTTGCTCATAATAGGTGGCTTACAATGCTTGTGCTTTGGTTGTGCAGTGCAAAATAAACCCACATTGGATATGGCTGCTAAGGAAGTGAAACCAATGGTAGATAAGTCGAATACTAGCAATCATCCTAATTTAATTTTAACAAAAGAAGGCGTAGCTAGTATCAAAGCTTCTCTAGGAAAAGCCCCTTTATTTGACGAAGCCTTATCGAATTCGATTACAAAAGTAGATGCTGAAATATCGACAGGTATTCATGTGCCGATACCCAAAGACATGTCAGGTGGGTACACCCATCAACGGCATAAAAAGAACTGGTTCATCATGCAAGAGGCGGGAGTGTTATATCAAGTAACTGGTGAAGATAAGTATGCTATTTATATCAGAGATATGTTGTTGGAATATGCGGAAATGTACCCGACCTTACCTATCCATCCAACAGATAGGTCGTATGCAACAGGCAAAATTTTCTGGCAATGTTTGAATGATTCCAATTGGTTGGTTTATGTTAGTCAAGCCTATGATGCCATTTATGATTTTTGTACGGTAGAAGAAAGAACAAAACTAGAAAAAGATTTATTCCGACCTTATGCTGACTTTCTATCGACAGGTAATCCAAAGTTTTTCAATCGTATTCACAATCATAGTACTTGGGGGAATGCCGCAGTAGGAATGATAGGTTTAGTAATGAATGACCAAGAATTAGTAGATAGAGCCTTATATGGTTTGCAAATGGATGCTAATAAAAAGAATGAAAGAGATAATGATGGTGGTTTAATCCGACCAGATGGTTTGAAAAAAGCAGGTTTTTTAGCCCAATTAGATGGCTCGTTTTCTCCTGATGGTTATTTTACAGAAGGGCCTTATTATCTAAGGTATGCGATTTTCCCTTTTTTACAATTCGGAAAAGCATTAGCTAATAACCGCCCTGAATTAGGCATCTTAACTTATAGAGACAATATATTGAAAAAAGCAGTTTATGCTTTATTATACCAAACAGATAAAAATGGTTTATTTTTCCCGATTAATGATGCCCAAAAAGGGATGTCTTGGAAGGCGAGAGAAGTGATTATGGCAGTAGACTTGGCTTATCAACATTATGGAGAAGACCCCATGCTTTTATCTGTTGCTCAAAAGCAAGGCACCGTAATTTTAGACGAGGCAGGTTTTATGGTTGCGAGAGATTTGGCAAAAGGATTAGCGCAACCAATGAAACAAAAGTCAATTGCTTATAAAGATGGAGCAGATGGTAAACAAGGAGGAGTGGCTATTTTAAGAAATAATACCGCCGTTGAGAATGAATTATGTTTAGTGATGAAATATTCAGAACAAGGCATGGGGCATGGTCATTTTGATAAATTATCCTATTCTCTGTATGATGAAACGGGCGAAATTATGCAAGATTATGGCGCCGCTCGTTGGGTGAATATTGACCAAAAGGGTGGTGGAAGATATTTAAAAGAAAATAATACTTGGGCAAAGCAAAGTATTGCGCATAATACGCTGGTGATAGACGAAACGGCTCATTATAATGGAGATATTAGAATTGGAGAAAAACACCATCCTGACCTTTATTACTTTAATGGAACAGGTGATGTACAGGTTGTTAGTACTAAATCAAAAAATGCTTATGAAGATAGTGAATTACATCGAACGATGGTTTTGGTGAAAGACGAAAATTTCCGACATCCCATTTTAATTGATGTCTTTAAAGCCACTTCTGAAAACAAGCATCAATATGATTTACCAATTTGGTTTCAAGGTCATTTATTATTAACCAATTTTGAGTACGATACAGAAATGACGACCCTAAACAAGATGGGAGATGGTCATGGTTATCAGCATTTATGGAAAGAAGCGGTTGGTAAAGCAAAAGGAGATAATGCCCATATCAATTGGTTTTCTAATGGTAAATTTTATTCAATGACGAGCGCTGTAAGTGCAGATGATGAATTGATCTTTGCTAGGCTAGGTGCAAATGACCCTGAATATAATTTGCGACATGACCCAGCCTTTATTATAAGAAAAAAAGATGCTAAAGATGCGACTTTTGTTTCTATCATAGAACCACATGGAGGGTATAATCGGGTAACGGAATTGGCGGAACATCCTTTTACTAGTGTAGAAAAATTAAGTATTCTGCATGATGATGCAACTTATACAGTTATTCAATTTAGCAATAAAGCGGGTAAAGAATGGACCTTAATGTTAGCCCATCAAGATGCATCTGAAAATAGCCAACATAAAGTAAAAATAGGTGATAAACAATTAGAGTGGACAGGTGCTTACAAACTAAAGTAACACAACTCTGTGAGTTGTGAGAAGTAGTGCCTGCGAATAAATAATTCACAACTCAGAGAGTTGTGTTGCTGAATAATATTTTAAAAATAACTGAAACAATATGTCAAAAAAGAAGAAGAAAAAAATAAAAGCGAGCAAAGAATTTTTCTTTAAAAAAGAAGAAAAATGGGAACAAGTAGACCCGAAAATAAAACGGCAAATACAGGGTATGGATGATAAAATCATGCTAGTTAAAGCTAAATTTAAAAAAGGAGGGGTTGGACAATTACACAAACATTATCATTCACAAGTAACTTATGTCGCAAGTGGAGAATTTGAAATGACCATCGGAGATGAAATAAAAACAATTAAAAAAGGCGATTCCTATTATATTCCACCTCATGTAATGCATGGTTGTACTTGTACAAAGCCTGGAACTTTGATAGATGTTTTTAGCCCGTACCGAGAAGATTTTGTAGGGTAAATAATATCAAGAATTCAAAACGAAAACCAATTAATTAATACAGGAAACGATTGAAGATAGACGAATACTGTCAACCGTCAATCGTGTACCGTCAACTGTAAATAATGAAATTAAAAGGATTACGATGGTGGGTCGTTATGTTAATCGCTTTGGCCACAGTTATCAATTACATTGACCGTCAATCACTTGGTGTGCTTTGGCCAGACATTGCAGCTGACCTCTATCCAGATAATACGGATGATGAGCGAAAGGAAATTTATGGATGGATTTCTGTAATTTTTATATTTTCTTATGCTTTTGGCCAAGCTATCTTTGGGAAGATTTTTGACTGGATAGGCACTCGTCTAGGTTTTGCCCTTTCTATTGGTGTATGGTCTATTGCTACGGCATTGCATGCAGTTGCACAAGGAGTACTTAGTTTTGGTATTTTTCGTTCTATTTTAGGTGTTGCAGAGGCTGGAAACTGGCCAGGTGCAGCAAAAGGGAATGCCGAATGGTTTCCTACACAAGAACGAGCTTTTGCTCAAGGACTTTTTAACTCTGGTGCTGCCATTGGAGGTATTATCTCTATCCCTCTAATTGCATTCTTGACGGTTTATTTCAGTTGGCAGAGTATTTTTATCCTAGTTGGTTTGACAGGTTTATTATGGTTGATTCCTTGGATGGTATTAGTGAAATCTCCACCCAAAACGCATCCATGGTTAACGGAAGAGGAACGGCAGTATATATTAAGTGGTCAGCAGAATCAAGATTTGGATGAGGACGGCGAATATGATGAAGGATATAATCCTTCAACTGGAGAGTTATTAGCTCGAAAAGAAAGTTGGGGGGTAATTATCGCATCGGCTGCGATTGACCCTATCTGGTGGTTGTTTGTGGTATGGATTCCTATTTATTTGAATGAAGTCTATGGCATGGATGTTAAAACCATAGGTATTTATGGATGGGTGCCTTATGTTGGTGCAATGGTTGGCGCTTGGTTTGGTGGATTATTAGCACAAAACCGCATTAAAGTGGGTTGGAGTGTTGATAAAACACGTAAGCTAGTCATAACGCTAGGCTGTCTAATTATGTTACCAACACTATTGATGATGTCGAACCCAGGAGGCCCAACAACAGCCGTGCTGCTAATGGCAGTTATTTTGTTTGGTTTCCAAACAGCTATCGGAAATGTTCAGACATTACCAAGTGATTTTTATGGAAAGAAAACGATTGGAACATTAGCAGGATTTGCTGGAATGGCCGCTAAATTGGGCGCTGTTGGACTAACTTCTCTTGTTCCAATACTAACTTTAGGCGGTAATTATACACCAGTCTTTATTATCGGTGCAGGCTTAGCTTTAATTGCACTAGCTGCCATTTGGATATTATGTCCAAAAATAGAACCATTAAAACCAAAACAATTTAATGTTTTTTAAAAGTTCAATGGATTCATCAAATAGGATAAAGTCTATTTAAAACAATAAAATTATATTTAATACAATAAATAATTATGACTGAAAGAAAAGTAGCGATAATAACGGGTGCCACGGGTGGTATTGGTTTTGCAGTAGCAAAAAGATTAGGACAAGACGGGTATACTGTAATCTTAAACGGTATTGATGATGAAGCAGGAGCTCAAAGAGTTAAAGAATTAGCTGCAGAAGGAATTACGGCTGAATATTGTGGATTTGATGTTACAAAAGAAGAAGCGGTAACTGCAAATATCACCAAAATTGGCGAAAAGTACGGAAAGATTGATGTGCTTGTAAATAATGCAGGTGGATTAGGCGGACGGTCTAGGTTTGAAGATATGACAACAGAATTTTACAGATTTGTCATGGCGTTAAACTTGGATTCTGTGTTTTTTGCTTCAAGAGCGGCAATACCTTTCCTTAAAAAAGGCGAACATCCTTCCATCATTAACTATACCTCAAATGCAGGATGGAATGCAGGAGGACCAGGGGCTGGTATTTATGGCACTTCCAAAGCTGGCGTTCACACTATTACGAGAGCATTAGCCAAAGATTTAGCAGAATATGGTATTAGAGTAAATGCAGTATCTCCTGGTACCATTGACACAGATTTTCATAAGCAGATTAAATCGACTAAACCAGAAGTTTTTGCTTCTTGGGCAAAAAATATTATGTTAGGAAGATTAGGTCAACCAGAAGATGTTGCTGGTGTTGTTTCTTTCTTAGCTAGTAAAGATGCCGCATTCTTAACCGCAGAAACCATCCAAGTTGGCGGTGGTCAAGCATTAGGGATTTAAAGGCATTCTCAATTTAGTTAAAAAATAAGTCTAATACGTAAAAAAGAATTAATGAGTCAATTTAAAGGAAAAGTAGCAGTCGTAACTGGAGGTGCTAGAGATATTGGTAGAGCCATATCAATTAAACTAGCAAAGGAAGGAGCAAAGGTAGTTGTGAACTATTTTAATTCTAAAGCTGGAGGGAAGGAAACAGTAGCGGAGATAAAATCTTTTGGAGGGGAAGCTATTGCAGTCAAAGCGGATGTATCCAATTTAAAGGATATTAAGAAATTGAAGAAAAAAGCAGTTAAAGCTTTTGGAGACAAAATTCATATTCTAGTAAATAATACAGGCGGTCTTTTTGCTCGCAAAACATTACAAGAATTCGATGAGGCTTTTTATGACTTAGTGATGAATGTCAATTTTAAGTCTACCGTTTTTGTGATGCAGGCATTTGAACCTTTAATGGGTAAAGGGACTTCTATCATTAACCTTTCTTCGCTAGCAGCAAGAGACGGTGGAGGTGGCGGTTCTTCCTTATACGCATCTTCTAAAGGAGCTACCACAACTTTTACTAGAGGAATGGCAAAAGAGCTTGGCCCTAAGGGGATAAGAGTAAATGCGATTTGTCCAGGTATGATTGCAACTAAGTTTCATGATGATTTTACAAAAGATGAAGTGCGAACTATAGTTGCTGGTAAAACGCCAGTCAGAAGAGAAGGTAGTGCTGACGAAGTCGCAGATTTAGTGGTTTATTTAGCGTCTGACAAGAGTTCATTTATAACAGGAGCTAATTTTGATATAAATGGAGGTTTAGCGTTTTCTTAAATCTTCTATTGTAATAAAAAATCATGGTGGTTTTGAAAATCACCATGATTTATTCTATTTCTTTCCTTAAGATTTCTGTTTAATCCATACTATTTGTACTTAAATGGAATTAACCATTTCTTTGAGATGCTCTTGTTATGCCTAAATAGACTTATTTTGGACGACTTCTAAGCAAAAATTACTACGCTAAGTAATAGAAAAAGAAAAAATTGAACATCTAATATCCGTTGCCCTTAATTAATCCATTGGGGATTAAATGTGACTTGTCAACGCGTATTTCTTATATAGCCGACCTTAAAAGGAGTTATGGTATTATACGTCAATTTTCTGGAGATATTACTGCTTTGAAGTAAGTGTATTTGTTAGATTTAGCAAACCAAGCGTTCTTCATTAACCTGATTAAACAACTACCCAAATAGGATGAATCGTTCATTTTAGCTGTCATTTGTTTGATTATATAAGACATACGTGTTTTTGCTTGTTTTTTTAGAATAGGTTCTGTTCTTTTAACTATTTTTTAAATTTTATTTTAATTTTTATGAAAAAAGTAGTCACTTTCGGAGAAATTATGCTCCGTTTAACACCGCCTAATTTTAAGCGTTTTTCTCAAGCCAGTTCCTTTGAAGTGATTTATGGAGGGGGAGAAAGTAACGTAGCTGTTTCTTTAGCCAATTATGGAGTGCCAACTCAATTTGTTACTCGATTGCCTAAAACCGATATTGGGGAATGTGCCTTAATGGAAATGCGAAAAAGAGGCGTAGGTACGCAACATATTTTACGAGGAGGAGAACGATTAGGTATTTATTTTTTAGAAATAGGTGCGGTCAGTAGAGGTAGTAAAGTCGTTTATGACCGAGCACATTCTGCTATGTCCACTCTTGAAAAAGGGATGATTGATTGGGAGGAAGTATTCAAAGATGCCGATTGGTTTCATTGGACGGGGATTACACCCGCTATTTCTCAAGGCGCAGCAGATGCTTGTTTAGAAGCCATTCAAATGGCGAATAAAATGGGCGTTACCGTTTCAACAGACCTGAATTACCGTAAAAAATTATGGAAATACGGTAAAGAACCTGGTGAAGTAATGCCTGAATTAGTAGCAGGTTGTGATATTATCTTAGGGAACGAAGAAGATGCAGAAAAGCATTTTGGTTTACACCCAGAAGGATTAGATGTAACCGCAGGGCATGAAGTAGATGCGAAGTCTTACCTGTCAGTTTTACAGCAATTAATGAAAATGTTCCCCAGAGCTAAAAAAGTAATCACTACTTTAAGAGGGTCAATAAGTGCTTCCCATAACACTTGGTCAGGCGTGTTATATGATGGTAAAACGTTATATGAAGCACCAACTTATCAAATTACCCACATTGTGGATAGAGTAGGTGGAGGAGATAGTTTTATGGGCGGTTTGATATATGGATTATTAAATTACCCTGATGATGACCAGAATGCTTTAAACTTTGCGGTTGCAGCTTCTTGTTTAAAACATACGATTTATGGCGATGCTAATTTAGCAACGGTCGAAGAGGTAGAGAAATTGATGAGTGGAGATGCTAGTGGGCGAGTCGCAAGATAAAATATAAAGAATTAATTTGGTTTTATTTGGTTAGGTTAAGGGCGATAGTTTAGACTATCGTCCTTCTTACCTTATTAGGTTTGGGCGTTCAAAAATTATTTAAGGAAGGAAAAAGTGGTTGTATCGTGAGTGCAGATTCTGAAGGGAATATTTCCCCTATATATTTGTCCGATCATGAAGATGAAAATGGTAAAGTAAAACCTAGATTGGTGAACATTGATTCCCAAATAGCCAAACTTTGTTTTCAAAACTTAGATTACATTACAAAAGAAGATTATCAAAAAGTGGCCAAGATATTGGGAGAACCAGCCGCTTATGATTTTTATAATATTTTAAACTGGAATTAGGATGGCAAAATTTTCAAAAATAGAAGTTTTACAAAAAGCAGCAGAACAAGGCATGATGCCTTTGTTCTATCATGCAGATATTGAATTAGGAAAGAAAGTGATAGAAGCCTGCTATAAAGGTGGGGCAAGATTATTAGAGTTTACCAATCGGGGTGATTTTGCGCACGAAGTATTTGGCGAACTCAATAAATTTTGTAGAGCTGAGTTACCAGAAATGATAATGGGTGTTGGCTCCATCAATGATGCTGGAACGGCGAGTTTGTTTATGCAATTAGGGGCAAATTTTATCGTGTCCGCTTCTTTTAGAGCAGACATTGCAAAGGTTTGCAACCGCAGAAAAGTTCCTTATATGCCTGGTTGTGGCACATTGACCGAAATAGGAAATGCGGAAGAAATGGGTTGTGATATAGTGAAATTATTCCCAGGAAGTGTTTACGGCCCTGGATTTATCAAAGCTATCAAAGGCCCTCAACCTTGGACAACGATTATGCCAACAGGCGGAGTTGCACCAACGGTAGAAAATCTAAAAGGTTGGTTTGATGCAGGTGCCGTTTGCGTAGGCATGGGCTCCAAATTAATTTCTAAAGAGATTTTAAAGAATAGAGATTTTAAGCAATTAGAAAATAAAACGAGTGCTGCTTTGCAGACCATTCAGGCTGTGAGAAGCTAGATATAATTTTAAATTTTCAACCATTTGCTGCGGGAGTTTGAGATTAAACTTAAAATTTATCGTTTTGACGTTGATACTTTTAGGTTAATAAAGTGGAACTATTCGGTCTAAGGATAGAATCTATTACTAGCCCTGAAAGGGCGGCATAAAATACAGAAACAACGATTTATGGCGTCCCTTTGAGTCTAGTGGTTTGCGCAAGAAGTTAGCGGCAGTTAATATTCTTCAATTTCTTTCCTTTGTCGAACCCTTTGAACTTCCATTTTAAAGGTTTTACTAAGCACCGATTGTAGAACTCTATATAAG
>Ga0129327_10000149_pt1 | contig 41177 bp, 42 predicted proteins | sample CPBDNA_6_FD_111799 | JGI IMG/M metagenome (GOLD analysis project Ga0129327, IMG submission 111799) | Freshwater to marine salinity gradient microbial communities from Chesapeake Bay, USA - CPBay_Spr_31_0.8_DNA | ecosystem: Environmental > Aquatic > Marine > Coastal | place: USA: Chesapeake Bay... | reverse complement strand
TGGTGTTGGTGGTGTTGGTGTTGGTGTTGGTGTTGGCGTTTCGGTAATAAGAGGAGAGGGGTCGGGAATAGGAGGAGGTATTGTTTTTTCAGTTGGAACTGGCATAGATGGTACCACCACTTCAGATTGAACCGAATTTTCTGGGGAAGTCATTTCAATAGACGACGTGGGAACTGTTTCAATATTATTGGATGTAATGGCAGGAACAACGTTGGAGATAGTAGATGATTCTTGTGCGCTAGGTTTGTTTGAAACCTTAAACTGATTACTGGACATGTTTGGCATTTTAATTTTTTCATTGAGCAACAAATTCCCATTTAAGACAAGATTATTTTCACGCTTATTTGAATATTCGTTGGAGGCATTCAGACCATTATTCTTATTGTTTCCAGTAAAAGCAAAACTTTTAACTTGAGCTTCAACTAATTCACCATAACGGTTTTCATACATTTTTTCATACAATAACAATGCTTCTATGAAATTTTTTTCACAATTAGTATACATTTGAACAATGCAACTCTGCGCCATTTTCTGTTTCTCAGACAGTTTTTTCATATCTAGTTCTGGATGAATTGTGTATTCTAATTCAAACGAATCATCACCTTCTCCGCTTTGTTCGTGTTTCGTAAACATTGATTTGAGAATATATAACAGCTGCTTTTTGTACGACCTAGTCCCTTGTTGTATTTCCTCGATTTTAGAAATATATTTTTGAAATAACACGTCATTTTTTGATACCAACAAATCTTCAAAATAATCGTTATTTTTACATCGTGGTAAATTATGAAAATCTAATAGTTCAATGTCTGAAAATGATGTTACATTTGCGGGCTTTTTCTTTTTACCTGTAAATATCCGGAAAAACAAAGCAACGTCGCGCTTGTACTGTTCTTCCATCTCTTTTGATCGTCCCGACCATTCTGATGTTTCTTCGTCGTACAAATCATAATATAAATTGTCTAACTCTTTAATACCGATCTCATTTGATAATTTAAAATCGCCTTCGTTGTTTTCTGGTATGTTCATCGAGCACAGTTCTTCACCGGGATTCATTACAATATAATCGCTGTTTTCATCTTGCTGTTCCAGTTTATTTTTTAATATAAACAGACGTCTCCTCACCAATGAAAGTGGGTTTTCTAAATGATATAACTTTAGTTTATTTGTAGCGAGGTCGACCATCTTCAAATCATCATAATCTTTGAGGTAAAAGTAATTATCCTCACCATTCTCATCTTTGTATGTATATTGTGGGTCAACAACAGAAACAATGCTACTGAACAATGTAAAGATTTTCACATAGAATTTGGAAATTATCAAAAGAGCCTCTTTTTTCTTATCTTCATTGTACAATAACGGTTTCATCTTTTCAAGTTCCGAAAAATAAACAAGTTCACCATGGTTAGTATTTTTTGGTTTAACATTTGTATTCGTAATTCGGTCTTTCAAAGCACCTATATCCAAATTTGTTAGTTTTTCATCGAGAATACGACACGTTAAAATGACAAAATTATCTCTATAGTCGCTATCAGAAAATCGCAGCATGTCCACAACATTCTGCTTGAACATGTAGTTTGACGCAATTTCGTCAATGACCTTTAGTAAACTTTCGTTATTATTACCGGTATTGCCGATATTACTGGTATTATCATTATTGGTATCATTGTCATTATTATCTCTATTTCTTATATTATAAGACAGCGAATTTCCCATTATATATTATATACTATATTTTGAATTTATAATAAAATTGAAATAAATAATATTCATATTATAGAATAACAAATATCTTTGAAAATGTCCGACAAAAAACATCTTAAAAAAACTGTCAAAACCAAAAAGAACAAAAAGTATAAGAAAAGTAATTTATGGAAAATAATTGACGACGAAGAAGAAAATTCTTCTGAAAAAATAGAAATAATTTACGAAAAAGACAATGTAATCGAAACAAACATTTGTCAAAGTTGTCAGGACCCCCTCTACTTTAGTGAAGGGTTTTTGTTATGTTCAAATAATAAATGCGGGCGATTGTACAAAGACATGATAGATTTTAGCGCTGAATGGAGATATTATGGAGCAGAAGACAACAATATGGCTGACCCAACCCGTTGTGGTATGCCCATCAACCCGCTATTAATAGAATCGTCGTTTGGATGTAAAGTAATGTGCGGCAAGTCTTCTTCTTATGAAATGCGAAAAATCAAAAGGTATACAGAGTGGCAAAGTATGCCATACAAAGAAAAGTCAAAATACGACGACTTTCAAATGATAACATTAATTGCCAAAAATTCAGGTATTCCTAAAATTATGATTGATGAAGCAATCCGTTATTATAACAAATTATCCGAAGCAAAAACATTTCGTGGACTCAATCGCGACGGCATACTTGCGGCTTCAATATACATATCTTTTAGTAAAAATAAGAATCCGAGAACGCCTAAAGAGATCGCAACAATATTCAATTTGGATAATACAAGCGCAACTAAAGGTTGTAAAAACGCAATGAATATTCTAAATGATTTAGAGATGCAAGTTGAAGAGCATGAAAAAACAATTATGACCAAGACGACCCCGTGTAATTTCATCGAGAGATATTGTAGTAAACTCAACGTGAACCAGGAATTAACTAAATTATGCTTATTTATTGGCCAGAACGTCAAACAGCGCAATCTCATACCAGAAAACACGCCGCATTCAATCGCAGCAGGAATAATATATTATGTTTCTCTAAATTGCAATTTGAATATTTCTAAAAAAGACATTCATCATACAAGTAAAATAAGCGAAGTTACCATAAACAAGTGTTATAAAAAACTTGAAAATTATAGTGAATATTTAATTCCCAAGACAATTATAGAAAAATATAATATGTAGTCAATATAGACTTAGAGTCAATATTTTAGATGGACTTGGATGGCAATTTAAAGTTAGCTTTCATTATACCATACCGTGAACGCAACGAACACAAACACTTCTTCGAAAGATATATGAAATATATTCTTGAAGATTACGACTCGTCAAAATATGTAATATTGTATATCCAACAAGACGATGATCTTCCGTTTAATCGTGGTGCGATGAAAAATATAGGATTTCTTTACATTAAACAGTTTTATCCAAAAAACTATACAAATATTACACTTGTCTTTAATGATATAGATACTTTACCATATTGCAAAAACTTGCTTGATTATGATACAGTAGATGGGAAAATCAAACATTTTTTTGGTTTTACTTTCGCTCTCGGAGGTATTTTTTCAATAAAAGGGTCTGATTTTGAAAAAATAGATGGATTCCCAAATTATTGGCAATGGGGGTTTGAAGATAATGTGATAAATAAGCGCGCACTTGAAAACAACATTGAGGTCAATCGTGGTCAGTTTTACAAAGTTGGTTCTCATAAAATATTGCACTTTTGTGATGCGACGAATAAACTAATGAGTCGCAATGTTTTGAAAAAACAGTTTGACAAAAACTACGCCGAGAAAGATGGAATTTCTAAATTGAAAAATGTCAAATTTTCCGAAAAAGATGAAGAAAATATTGTTCATGTGACACATTTTGAAGGATTGTATGGTGACACGAGTGAAGAAGTAATCAATTACCCGCTGTCAAATGGCAGCAAAATAATAAATCCCGAACGCCGAAAACAAACCAAGAAATTATTATTTCTCTAGTTATCTCTTTGTTGATATTTCATTCATATTATCTCGTATTGCCTTGAAAATTTTCTGATTGGTTGTAATATTTTCACACTTCTCACTATTATCAATACCGTTGTATTCTAAAATAATTTTTTCCACGTTATTTTCATGCTCTTTCAACTTTTCTAGAATGGTTTCCTCCGAATAATTCGTTTGTCTTTTGATCACGCTTGTGAAGTCCTTTTTAGATTCTGTCATTATAATAAGTATTTGTAGGTTTGTTTAAACTTGTTATAAATAAATTATTTTTATTCTTTATCTCTGTATTATATATAATGCTTATTAGCTCATTTTGCTCGCCAGCAATTGTCTATATTGTCTTCTCGTTCGTTCATATTTTGATGTCCATATTCGATGGCGATAAGAAGGGTGCGTTTTTACAAGCCTTGATGGGATTATTGATAACATTACTTTTGCAGTTTTTATGTATGAACGGACTATCATTATTGTCGTGGATTATTGCGTTCCTCCCATTGATATTTTATACTTATATGGTGATTCTACTTTACAGTATATTTGGAAAAGGGTATGAAGGTGATAAAAAATGAAAACTAGATAAATAATGAATTAAAGATTTCATTGAATATTATTTATTACCAGTCAATGAAATCTTTTACAAAGTTAAATAGCAGCTGGACTTTTTACTTGCACTTACATGACAACCGTGAGTGGAATCTTGAAAGTTATATCAAAATACTTGAGTTTGATGACGCTGAAAGTGCGATATTATTGAATGATGAAATAAATTATGATTTGATAAAAAAATCAATGATATTTGTTATGAGATGTGATGTCAAACCCATGTGGGAAGATGAAAATAATAAGGATGGTGGTTGTTTTTCGTTTAAAATCGCAAGTAAAGACGTTGAAAAAATATGGAAAGAAGTGTATTATAGATTAGTCGGTCAATCATTAACAAAAGAACAATGTCATTACGAAAATATAAATGGAATTACAATGTCGCCGAAAAAAAAGTTTTGTATTTTGAAAATATGGATGAAAGATTGTACACTAGAAAATCCAAATATTTTTGTCAAGATAAACAACTTAAAATGCGACGGTTGTCTTTTTAAAAAGCACTCTCTGGAATATTAATAAGACATTGTGATTTTTCCTTTTTCGGTTTTACTGGTACACGAATAAAGTCATTGTTTATATATTGTGTGAGATTTTGGTATTTTTGAATGTTATATTTCTTCTTATTATAATAAGTTTTACGTTTATTAAACTGTCTTTGGAAAATATCGTGTTTATCGATAATGTCAATGACAAGAGGACGTTTATGTTTGCTACGTAATATTCTCCCAACACTTTGACATACATCTGTTTTAGGCGTTGCCATACAAAGTGTCGTAAGGGTTTTGATATCAAGTCCTTCAGACGCCATCGCATAAGTGGCAATAATTATTTTTTTTGTTTCACTTTCTTTTAATTGTTCTTCTTTCATTCCACCAATATATAGTCCAACGCTTTTTTCAAACACTTGTGCTTTGTGAAATAATTCGGCGATTAAACTTTTGTTATGCGCAAGTATCATAATTTGTTGTTCATAATTGTCTTTTAATTCGTGATGGATAACATTCAAAATCATACTTGTTCGGGATTCATTGGAACATATTTTTGATATCATCTTACTATATTGAGGGTTTCCCTTGAAATCAGTTTCAACATTATTGTATTCATAATTATCTGGGTCTTCAAAGTAAAGGGCTTTGATGAGAACTTCTTCCTGACTTTCGCTCTTTTCTTTGTGAACGACCGGTCCAATAAACCACTTGAACACTTTTGTAAGACCATCTTTTCGCGTCATGGTTCCACTCAGACCAAGAATATAATTTGTGTTAAGGCGAATCATTACCTGTGAAAATACTTCTGCGCTAAGGTGATGACATTCATCATAAACAGTCAATCCAAATTGGTTGACAATATCTTCTGAAAAATCCTTTGTTGATAGTGTTTGAAGCATACCAATAACAATATCTTTTCCCTCAACGTCTATTGTCTTTCCTTGTATAAATCCCACATTTGCATCTGGTAGAAATTGCTGAATACGTTCTTTCCACTGATTCATCAAAAATGTCTTGTGAACAATAACAAGTGTTTTTTTCTTTATTCTAGAAATAATATTTAATGCCATTACGGTCTTTCCTTTACCAGGTTCAACGTCTAACAAACCGCCGCCACTAGTTTCTATATGTTTGATATATTTGTCAATAATATTTACTTGATAGTCAAACAACGAACCATTAAAATTAATATTTATGGAATCTCCTTGTGAAATATTAATTTTAGAAACAGAGCCATATTTTTCTATTCCGAAATGCCTTGGTATATAGATCTTATTTGCGGATTCTCGGTAAACTGGATACGATGCTGAGCAACTATACCCCGGCATACCTGAGTTGGGTTTGACAGTTAATTCATTTCTTAATTCATACATTTCTGATTGACTGAGCGTATTTTTTTGTATACTGTATCCCTTTTTTCCAATGTAATACCTTGTTTTATCTTTTTCAGACATTACGAAATGGGGTTCACGCTTTATTATAGGGTTATTTTTTTATATATTCTCAATATATAAAAGAAATAAAATGATGAAAAATGTCAGAAAAATGATTAATGCTGATGTAGTTGTTGCCGTTTTATTAGCAGTTCTTATTATTTTTGAGTTAAAAGTAGAAGAAGATATTAGACATTTTATGAATTCTGCGTTAGGACTGTTGTTATGTTCAGTTTCTATTGTGTTAATGTTTATTTATTTAAATCCACTTGTTGCCCTTTTGTTTATTGTTTACTTTTACGAAAACGTAAGACATGATAATTTGCAATCTGGGATGTATGATAAATACACCAACAAAAATGTTTTGGACGCTTTGATGAAAACAAAGAAGATTACACAAAAGAAACAAGATGTTGTTGAGATTGAAACAATCAAAAAGATGGCGCCTATCATTCAAAAACGCGAAAATATGTTATCTTTTAAACCAAATAATTACAATAAAAGATCTTATAAAATTGTTTGATTATTATTAGGTTTGGCCTGTTCCAGGTTTGGTCTGTTCCAGGTTTGATTGATTTGAATTATTTGTACTTTCCTGCAAATTTCTATATAGGTAATTTAATACTTGAAGGAAGCAATACGAACCTAGTAAAACGATTGGAGAAAACGCTTGTTCCCAGTCTGATTTAATTTGATTAGCCAGTCTTATTAAAGATATAACTAGGTATAATAATATAAACCCGGCGACAAATAAAACATTATTCAGCGCATAACTTGTTTGTACTAAACCGGGAAAAATGAGATTTGCGATTGCGATGCCATCTATTTTATCGTTTCCGTTTTTTTTATGTTTATCATATAATGTAATGCCAATTACAAGTAATATACTAACGCCAAATGCTATGTATACGGGCGTTAATATTTTTTCGGCGTTTTCAGAATTGCTTATAATAAATCCGATGATGAAAAGGACAAAGTATAGCACATTAAGAGATGTTGTCATCCACACGCCATCAGATGGTTGCTTTATAATATTTGTGATATATAATATTAATAAAAACGCCGCTAGAAGACCGCCGGCTATTGAGAATGTTAAAACAAAATTACTAACAGTTTCGCTTGTAGCAAAAATGTCACCAATTGTTGGTATAAGCTCGTAAGACATAGATTTAAGATTTCTTATTTCTGTTTCGCTATCACTATACGGCGAACATTCAATGACAATATCATTATCTCGTGCGCTTGCCATTTGATATAATATATATATATATAAATTATATAGATTATATTGTTTGATGCCCGACGATAACTTTTTCGAGCTGTACAAAATAAATATTGCGTGTTATTACAATTCCAAATTAATATTGAAAATCATAAATGATGATTCGTCAAACATTTCGCCAACAGTAATAGAAATGATTGGAAGTTACGAGTCAAATAGCGAAAAAATAAAAAAATTTGATAATGAAGTTTATAATGAACACTATAAATACGTAAAAACAATATTGTGTAAACTATTCAGCGAAAAAGAAGAACCATCGTCCTTGTTTAAAAACTTACGCTCTGAAGTTGACGGTTGGACCAAAAAAGCAACAACAAAAATGATTCCATATATACAAACATTTACTAGTGGCGCGAGCAGGATGTTGACGAATGCAACCAAGACTCTTGGAAATAGGATCCCTACAATCCCTAACGAGGAAGCGTTGACACAGTTTGCGCTTAAGAGTGTCAAACTTGATGACAACTCAATTGAAAGAAAAAAAAATAAAAAACGAATCCAAAAACGATATGAATCATTTTTAGCGTTGGTTGCCAAAGAAGTATTTTTAAATAATCAACAATAATCATTTTTCTTCGGCTTCGTAATCATCTGCTTCGGCTTCGTAATCATCTGCTTCGTAATCATCTGCTTCGTAAACATCTTCTTCGTCATCATCGGCTTCGTCATCATCGGCTTCGTCATCATTGGCTTCGTGATCATTTCCTTCGACCAACGCTTCTTTGCCATAATTTTCGTATCCTTCAGGCTTTTGCGTGTTTTTTGTTGCTTTGGGATTTTGCGTGTTTTTTGTTGCTTTGGGATTTTGCGTGTTTTTTTTTGAACCGGTTTCATTCAAGTGGTCCTTGAACAGTTCTACTACGTTTGCAATGTATTCGCTTTCATAATCATTTTCAGTCGTTGATATTTTACTCAGTTTCTTATATAGTGATAATATGTGTTCATCCTCTTTGATGCTAATAACCGGTTTCACAAAATCTGTATAGAATTTGCTTCCTTCACTATCTTCTTCGGACGGCGCACCTCGAATTGTTTCAACAAAGCTAATAAATTCCTTCATATTGTTATCAAATCCTTCGCGACCACTCATCAATAATCTACGGAGATATATTAGAACATTAACTAAAATTAATGGTACCAGTAAAACAGAAATCATATTGGTTGTTTTCAAATATATGAGCAACGAAATGACCAAAAATAAAAATAGAGATTCATTGTCTTGGTTATTGATAAAAACAAACAGATTTATTAGTGTTAACGCTAATACTACATATAGGGTACTCGTAGATTTCAATGATTTTACACCCATCTTCTTTACGTTTTTGAACATTTTCAGTAGATCTTTTTGAATTTTACTTCTGACCATCTATAATATAGATATATACAAAATTTTATTCAAAAATACAATACAATACTTTTATTTCATTTTTTAAATAAATGTCGTCTTTATTGTTGAATTGTTGATGTTCTAAATAATTTAAAATGTTCAAAATAGTATTTCTTTTTTCATCATTCAAAACCTGTTTTTGAAGCAGTTTTTTAATTAATTTCATTTTGTTATTGTCATGCGGGTTGATTTGTGACTGCTCCATGAAGACACTACTATACGTTCATATTTTAAATCAAGAATTTTGATATAAAAAAATCTTGCCTTATATTATTTAGAAGACCCTTTCTGTCAAAATGTCCAAAACAATCATTGAACCGCTTCTTACCGAAGATGATAACAGATTTGTAATGTTTCCAATTAAAGATGATTCAATTTGGAAAATGTATAAGAAACAAATGGATTGTTTTTGGAGGGCTGAAGAAATAGATCTTTCTAAAGATCTTGAACACTGGAACGACCTTACAGACAATGAGAGACATTTCATAAAAATGGTCTTGGCGTTCTTCGCGGCCTCTGATGGAATCGTTTTGGAAAATATCGGCGTAAGGTTCATGACAGAAGTTCAATTAGCTGAAGCGCGCGCATTTTATGGGTTTCAAATCGCAATGGAAAATATTCACTCTGAAACCTACAGTTTGCTGATTGATACATACATCAAAAATAAAGCAGAAAAGGACAAACTTTTCAATGCTATTAATGAATTTGCATGTATTCAGAAAAAAGCTAAGTGGGCAACAAAATGGATTGATGACAAGCGTTCAAGCTTTGCGACTCGCTTAGTTGCGTTTGCGTGCGTTGAAGGGATATTTTTCAGCGGTAGTTTTTGCTCTATTTTTTGGCTAAAAAAACGTGGCTTGATGCCCGGTTTGACATTCAGCAACGAACTCATTTCCAGAGATGAGGCGCTTCACACAGAATTCGCCGTATTGCTATATAACAAACTAGAGAAGAAACTATCAAAGAAGAAAATTAAAGAGATTATTAGCGAAGCGGTTGAAATTGAAAAAGAATTTATTTGTGACGCACTTCCGTGTCGCCTTATTGGAATGAACTCTAATATGATGGGACAATATGTTGAATTTATGGGCGATCGTCTTGCGGTGCAACTTGGAAATGAAAAAATTTACAATGTGACAAATCCATTTGACTTTATGGAGATGATTTCACTTGAGAGTAAAACTAACTTCTTTGAATCTAGGGTGAGTGACTATGCGTTAGCAACAAAAAGTGGTAAAAATGATGCGTTCGAAATGAGTTCGTTTGATTTTTAAAAGTGTTTTCGGAAATATCTCTAATATTTTGAGTTTTCGGATTGAATCAAAGTCAGTTAGTTTGTGAAGTCTTTTTTGAAAATAGGTTTCTGATTTAGCCATTGTATATTATATAATGTGAAAAATATATACTTAAAGATTCTTTCATTTATAAGTATATATTTTTGTTATGAATCATGAGCCATATGTTGTCATGATAAAGACTGTTCAGATAGCACCATTTAGAACTCTGATGGTCGCGCTGAAAGACATATTGTTAGAAACAAATATAACATTCCAAAAAGATGGAATCCGAATCATTAATATGGATAAGTCGCAAACGATTTTGGTTCACATGCATTTACAAGCTGAAAACTTTGAATATTATCAATGCGACAAAGAAAAAATCATTGTAGGTGTCAACATGTTACATTTATTTAAACTTATCAATTCAATCGATAATGAAGAAACTCTTAGCATTTACATAGAAGAAAAAGATTACAATGATGGAATTGTGGAATACTTAAATCTAAAATTCGAAAATAAACACATCAAACAATGTAAAATACAAAAGTTGAAACTGATTGAGGCCGAGCAAGACGAATTAACGGTTCCTGATGTCGCTTTTAGTTCCATCATTAATATGCCGTCGGGAGATTTTCAGAAAATTATTCGCGATCTGAATAATATTTCAGACCGCCTTGAAATAAAATCTGTAAATAATCAATTGATCTTTAAGTGTGACGGACCATTTGCTAACGCGGAAATTATACGTTCAGAAAGCGATGGTATGGGATTTATTCAAAAAAATAATAACATCATTCAAGGCGAGTTTTCATTGAAAAATCTGAATTATTTTATAAAGTGTACAAACCTATGCAATCAAATTGAGATGTATCTTGCAAATGATTTACCTTTAATTGTCAAATACAATGTTGCGTCTCTGGGAGCAATTAAATTGGGACTAGCGCCAATACCGAATATTTCTTGATTTATAGTTCTTTTCATTTATTATATACTCAATTTATATAACAAATGAAATATTTCAAAGACAGAGTGTTTTATGGGGCAATATCTTTGGTTTCTTTGGGAATACTATTGAAAACTTATCAGTACTTAACCAAATTAGAAAATTGCGATTGTTTTAATAATGCTCACGCTTACAATAGTTTGAAAGTAAATGTTGAATTTTTGAAAACATATCAAATATTTGAGATATTTTTGGTTACGATGTTTGTTACAATATTTTTCTTTTGTAAGCCTATTAGAAATAGTTATGATAAGAACGATTTGTTACCAAACTTTTTAAAATCATCGGTAATATTACTATTAGCTTTCGTGAATGGATACATGGGTTATAATGTATTTTTGCTTTATAATTTGTCGAAAGCCAGATGTAAATGCATAGATAAGTGGCAAAAATATTTCATATACCTTCAGGGCATGATGGGCTCAATCGCATTTTTGCGGATTGTTTTCATGTTATTTTTAACTTTTTTGTTGATTATTACGACTCATTATTCTTGATTTGAAATATAATTAATGTAAGATTGAAAATAGATTTTGCTGATTCTATATTCAGTTTTTGTCGTCGAAACATATTTTTTGTATATTATATTCAAACTGTCTTCAATATTGATGTTAAACTTTTCAATAAATGATTTGATTTCCTCTTTCTTGTCCCACAACTTGCATTTGACATTGTTAATTATTTTGTTATCAACAATATCATGATGTGAATAAAAACATTGTAATATTAACTTAATTAGTTGCTCGTTTAAATTATTCTTTTTGTTAGTACCGTACTTGTTATATAAGAATAATATTTCATTTATTTCGAGATTTGATTCTTCTTCGCACGATTCAAAATGTTCGCTCCAGAAAACTTTAAAGTCTTCCACATGTGGTAAATCAAAACTGTAGTATCCGGTCAAAATGTTATTGTTGCTTTCTTTATCATAATTTCGTCCCAAAAAAGCGAACAAACACGATAAAAATTCACTGTAACTAGCGAAACTATTGACAAATATATCATTTTCGTATTTAAATTTTTTCCATAGAAATACAAGTTGTTTTTGTTGCACGCATTGCTTGTCTTCCTGGATGATGTGTTCCTCTGTAAATTGTTTTATGATTTTATCTTTATCGACATCAAGATAGTGTATGATTTCTCTGGTTTCGTGTAAAACATTTTCTGACTCTAGATAATTATCAATAATATTATACCTATTGTAATAATAAATAGATACAATAATCATATTGATATATTGTTGTTCACTTATTTTAATATTGTTGCTATTAATCTTTGATCCTGGAATAACATATTTTTTAAAAGTCGTAGTGTGATGATCTTGAGTGAATTTGAATTTAAAACAACTAAACAAATTTGTGTTACAAAAATAAATGGATATTTTTTTATTTAACTCAACTAAAAACCCCTTCATATTTGCACGGATAAAGATGAGAAAATCATTGTCTACTTTTTTCTGCAAAATAATCCGACCAATAGTTATAAGGAAACATTTGCTATATGCTTTTTTATGGAAAAATGTTTCGTTTAACAATGAAAGAGTGCTTTGAATCGTGTTTGAATCCGGAATAGACTCATAGATGTTGTTGTCTTTTATTTGCTTGATAATCTTGATTTTTAAACTATTTTTTTCATTAATGTCTGCGCAAAAAATATTATTGCTGAGAAACTCTAATACTAAAAACAATAAATTGTCTTCGTTCATAGATATAAAATTGTCGCCAATATAGTTGTAATATAACTGACTCGTTTTGTTATAGTAAATATTGTGATTCCTCTCAAAATACTTCAAAACTTCTTTTTCGGTCCTCTTTAACTTATTCAATTCTTGGAGTTTTTCATAATAGTTCTCAAGTAATAAAATGAAATCTTCTTTTTCTTTATCACAAGAAATATTTTTCTTTATTTTTTCAATCAACTGATTAATTTGCGAATAATTAGACATACATAACTAATATTCTAAATTATTTAAATAGAATATCCATAAAAATATATTATGGATCCTCTTCAAAATGAGTATAATGTAAATACACCTTTAGTTACTAATCAAGATAATCAGAACCCCTTATCTACACAAAGATTCTTTTTTAACAAAATAAATACAAATATTAGTGATTATACAGTCGATGATATATTCAACCTATTGGAAATAAAAATAGACGATTATTCGGACTACGAATCATTTAAGACAGATGCCGATATAAAAATCAACAATTATGTTGAAATATTTAAAAAGCATAACAATTTAGATTTGATTGATTTTTTCAAAGAATTACGGATATCTCTATTTGGAGAGGTGCTAATAAATGATAATATGACAGAAGCTCAAAGATTATTGGAAATTTACATAAACCGCGACGAATATATAGAAAATTCTCAGAATATGAAACTTATTCATAGTAATATCAATATTAATCGCGATAATGTGACAAAACTATTGACGGTTGATAGTCGCTTTCGTAAGAATTATTTAAATTCATTGTCTACCGATTTTGACATTAACCTCCCTTATATTATCAACAACGTTACAGAAGCGAGACTCTCTGACATTGAGTTTCCAGCCACATTCTATCCATTTCAAGAAGAATTTGAAAATAACTATATGTGGTTGAAGTATACTTTTAATTATAGCACAGACCCTGATAGTTCTATAATCAAATACATTTATTTCTATATTGCACCGGGTAATTACTACCAAGACACGTTATTAACAAACATGCAAACGGTGATTGACAATGAAGGACTACCTATTACAATCAACCACGATTTAGATTTTGAAAATGATGGTGGTGTTGGTGATGGTACAGGTAAGTTGACGATTGAATATAGTGGCGATACCACTAATACAGTTGTCATTACTGAACTAGAATTGAATTTTAGAGCATCCAAAATATTGGATAGTGAATATAATTACAATGCTTCACAGATTATAAGCTCAGATGATGATAAAATAAGCAAATATTACAACACCGACTCGGCAATCGACCATAATCAGAGAATGGGGTGGATGTTAGGATTTCGCGACTCATTGTATACAGGGTCAACTTCTTACACGAGTGAGGGACAATTGGATATTATTGGTCCTAGGTATATTTATTTGTTAGTAAATGATTTCAATACCTCGTCTAACGTAAACTTTTTTTCAAATAGTGAAACAAGTTTATTAAGTGATAATATTTTGGGTAGAATATCATTGAAAGCCGGAGCGTTCTCAGTACAATCGCAAAATGATTTTAGTGTTTATGGTGAACCAAGGTATTTTTTCGGTCAAGTCAATATTGACCGAATACATGTAAGAGTTATCGATGAATTTGGACGGACTGTTAATTTGAACGGGATGGATTTCTCTTTTTCTATTCAAATGACCGTCAAACACAACGTTTCAAATACAACTTAATTTGTTTTTAAATATGTGATAAATGCTCTTGTCTTTATAGTATGTTTTGTAATTTGTGTATTTCTTAAGATGGTATAATAATTCGTGTTCATTTTCACAATTTGTATCAAGATTGCTCCATGGCAACGGTTTCAGACCAAACAAGAAACATACAATATAAAAACAAGAAATAAAGTCGTCTTTTTTCCGATAATTATATTTTTGGAGATGTGTATTATAACTGGAAAACAAAATACTTCCGATCCTTTTATTGTATACTTTGTCACTTAGTTTAGTAGCGAACCCCAAATCAATCAGGTAAATTTCATTGTGTTTAACCATGATATTATCTGGTTTCAAATCGCGATGAACATATCCACAGTCATGGAATTTTGCCACAATATAAGCAAGTTTTTCAAAGATAAGTTTTGGTGTAAATTGTGATTCTTGGTTTTTGCTTTCACGTTTTACATGAGTTTCCAAATTGCACGATATATAATCCATTACAATATAATTGCGTTTATCAATAATTCCAAAAGATTTAATGTTGACAAAGCTAGAATCGTTTTGTTTCAACAAAGACAAATAAACGTTGATTTCATTTTGAATCAGCTTTTTAGAATTTTCGTCGTGGTCAAACTTAATCGCAACAAAATTGTCTTTTGAATGATGTTTTGCTTTGTAAACATTTGAAAAGGCTCCACTTCCGATTTGCTCTATCAGTTCATATTTGTTTTGGATAAGCATGGAAATAAAAAGACAATCTTACTTGTATATCTTAAAAAGGCATAAAGCTTTAAGCCTATATAGATTGTATAAAATGGACGAGATCCACAACTTCAAGACCTATACAAATAACAATTTTCAGTTTAGCGATTTTCAAACTGAAGCATGTTTATCAATTGTTCAAGATAAACATGTTTTAGTAACGGCTCACACTGGTTCGGGAAAAACATTGCCGGCAGAGTTTTCTATATACTACAATATCAAAGTGAAAGGGAAAAAGGTTATTTATACTTCACCAATCAAAGCGCTGAGTAATCAAAAATATAAAGAATTTTCAGCAAAATTTCCGGATATTGAAGTCGGTATTTTGACGGGCGATATCAAACACAATCCCACCGCCGATTTGCTTATTGTCACAACAGAAATTCTTCAGAATCATTGTTTCAAGACCAAGAATAAAGGATTATATTTGGATTTCAATATTGATTTGGAAAACGAACTTGGAAGTGTTGTGTTTGATGAAGTCCACTATATTGATGATGTCGACCGCGGAACAGTGTGGGAACAAACAATCATTTTACTCCCAGACCATATCCCCTTTGTAATGTTATCTGCCACTATTGGTAAAAAAGAACATTTTGCGAATTGGATTTCAACTATTACAAATAAAGAAGTAACAATCTGTAGTAGTGATAAACGAGTCGTTCCTTTATTGTTTTATGAGTTTTATGCGTTGCCTGATAAATATATTAAGAATATCAAAGACAAAACAAAAAAAGAAATGTTTTTAAAAAAGACAAATACGAAACTAAATACAATCAAACAAGGAAGTAATTATAATTATAACCATTTATTACTTACCAAGAAATGTAATACTGAACTTACAAAAGACAAATTTCGGGTTCATGACAAATTTGTTATTAATGAATGTCTTGAACACTTGAAACTTAATGATATGTTTCCTTGTTTACTATTTGTATTTTCAAGAAAGCAGGTTGAAAATATATCGAAACAAATATTCATTGATTTGTTTTTGCCGGACGAGAAGGATTACATGATTCGCCCAGTTTTCACAAAGATGCTCGTTCAGAAGCTAGATAATTGGAAAGAATATGTCAATCTACCTGAATGCGAATTTTATATTGAATTATTGGAAAAGGGTATTGGTATCCACCACGCCGGAATGCTACCAGTTTTCAGAGAAATTATTGAGATGTTGTATGATGAAAAATATATTAAAGTGTTGATTGCTACCGAAACATTTGCAATTGGATTGAACATGCCAACGCGAACTGTCGTTTTTAATTCGCTTTTCAAATACGATGGTAATCAAATGCGACTTCTTCAAAGTCACGAGTTCATTCAGATGGCGGGGCGAGCCGGTCGTCGTAATATTGACAAAATTGGACATGTAATTTTGCTGACAAATAATTACAAACCATTATGTGAATCAGAATATAATTCTTTGTTTCACAATAAACCCAAAGTACTCAGTTCAAAGTTCCGTATCACGTATAATCTAATTTTGAATTATCTTGAGAATTTTACAACAAACGACTTTGTAGAAATGATTCAAAAATCTCTTATGAATACAGACATTGTAAATCAAATTGATGTCTCGAAAAAAGTGATAGTTTCTTTCAATGAAAAAATTTCTCAATTAAATGATTTGCTAGACCCGAATCTCATTGACGAGTTTCAAAATTACGACCATTTGAAAAGTAAATACGGAATGGTAAGTAATAAAGAAAAAAAAAAGATCAAAAGGGAAATTCAAGCAATTGAATCGGGCAAACATTTTTCTAAATATGAATTGTATCAAAATTACATGGAACTCGTAGGAGTATTGGAAAAGGAGGAAACCGTTCTTAATTACGCGTCTACATACGTTGAAACTCAAATCAATGTATTGTTTGATATATTGAAAGTAAACGGTTATGTAGATTCGTCCATGAAAGCAACGCCAATGGGAATGAATGCGTCTTATATACACGAAATACCGTGTTTGGTATTCTGCGATCTATACGGACATTGCGATAAATTTGAGAATTACAGTGAAACGCAAATTGTATGTTTGCTATCTTCATTTTATGAGCTAAAAGTCAAAGATGATTACAAAACGCATTATCCGAGTGTTATGAAACAAGAATTTGCATTTATTGAAGAGCGATTGAATCATTATAAAGACAAGGAGTTGCCATCAGAGTTATACATTACATGTAAATTCAATATACAATATGATTTGATTGATTATATTGAGAAATGGTTCAACGAGATCGAAACGATTGATGATACACGATTTTTCTTTCATCAATTAACAAGCGAGTTGGATATTTTTACAGGAGATTTCATTAAATGTTGCATGAAACTGGTGAATATGTGTAATGAATTGATTGTGTTTTGTGAAAATGATAATAATTATTCTTTTCTAGAAAAAATAAATAATATCCAACGCAAACTTCAAAAGAGTATTGTGTCTAATAAATCTATGTATGTGTAACTAATTCAGAGCCACAAATATCTCATCTACTTTGCCAATATAAAATGCCATTGCTACCGATTTTTCAATATCTTTGTTCATATTCCAGGCTTCCCACTTGGCATGTTGTTTCAAACTAAACTTGGACGGTTCTTCTGCGTTACAATTACCAACTGTAGCCTGTTTATACATTCCATATAAATATAATAAGTCCTTGTCATTAGGAGGTTTTACCAACGTTTTGACAAGCATGCACGACATATCAAATTTGTTTTCTAAATTACTTTTGCTCATATTATTCAAAATATTTAAGTATCTTTAAATAAATATTATTTCATTAAATTTCATGAGAAAATACGCTCAAGTTCTTCGTTCTTTAAAACTGAATTGCGACCATCCGTTATTTGGATATTTCCCATATTTACATTCAAAATATTCGACTAGTTGTTTACCGGGTGGTTGTGTCTGCCTCTCTCCTACGAAAAGTCCTACAAAACGAAAACTAAACCATTCTTTGAATTTTGAAATAAGAACTCTTTGTTTTACAGTGTGACCGGTTTCACTAGGATTTTGATTAATAATAGAAGTATGAAATTCGTCTATAATAGAAATTTCGTTTATTGATTCATCTACCAATTGTTCCCTATAATTTTTAATCATAAATTCCATATTTTTCAATAAATAGTCCATATGCTCTACTTTTTTAGTACCTTCAATATTTTTAGAAAGTTCTATACATGTGAGTGCATTCATTTGAGATTTGATATAGGCTTTAAAATCCTTAGCATCCATTTTTGTTCCTGATTTGAAGAATGAAACAATATCTAATTCAATTTTATTCGAAATATAAATCTCCGCTTTTTTGTTTTTACTTTTTTTTTATTTTTCATGAAATTAAATAATGAAGTTCCCCCCCCCTCCAAAAAAAAATTATTTTCTGTTTTTACGGCTAATTTTTTTGTTCCTTTTTTATTTATGGTAACAAAAACTATATTTAATCATATGAATACCATCACCATATAAATAACATTTGTTTTATGAAATTCAAAAAAGGAACAATTTGTTCCTTTTAGGAACAAAAAGGAACAAAAAGGAACAAAAAGGAACAAAAAAGGAACAAAAATCACTTAAATATAATGTCTACTATTTTATATATGAGTAAATATTACTGTAGTCACTGCGTATATGATGCGAAAGTTAAAGGGAATTATGTCAGACATTTGAAGACAAAAAAACACAAAATGTTAGCCGAAATTAGCCCAAAATTAGCCAAAATTAGCCAAAAATTAGCCATAATTAGCCCAAAATTAGCCGCCGAAGATACCAGAAGTTATGAATGTAAATATTGTGATAAAAATTTTAAACATCACTCGTCCTTGTGTAAACACATCAAATATACATGTAAGAAAAATAAAGATGAAGATTTTCAAGAGCTTGCTCGCCTGTTGAATGAAAAAGATAGGCAACTCGTATTAAAAGATACACAAATGGACAAGCAACTCGCGCTGAGAGACAAAAAGATGGAAATGATGCAGAAACAAATAGACAAATTAACAAACAAACTTCAAATTCAGAATATTAACCAAGGAAATATCCAAAATAACAACAACACTATTAATATTCAAGTTTTGAATCACCAAGATACAGACTATAGTCATCTCACACCAATAGATTATATTAGCTGTATAAAAGACTGTAATAAATGTGTAAAGACGTTAATAGAAAAGGTTCATTTTAACACCAACAAACCAGAAAATATGAATATATACTTGTCCAATATCAAAGGTAAATATCTTATGGTCTATAAAGACAATTCGTGGCAAATACAAGACAAGAAATTACAGATAGATGACTTATATGACTATAATGAGTTTGTTTTGGAAAATTGGTATGATGATTACAAAGAAAAATATCCAAACATTATTGACTCTTTTCAAAAGTATTTACAGAACCGTGATGGAGATGAGGTTTTGAATAACATCAAAGAAGAAATACTTGTCATGTTATACAACAAAAGAAAGACAATTGATGGTATCTGAAATGTATTCAAAAATAATATAATATAAGAGTAGATATTATGAAGATACCTAAATTATATCTTGCTACTTTGTTCAGTATCAAAAATAGCTATTATTATTCAATTACTAAAAACATGAACGGAATAATTCAAATCAATGGTTCATATTCTGCGGTCCACTATGACAAAAATTATGACCCGTTGAGATACGGAACAAAGGCACGAAGAAAAGTCAAATATTCTTACCACAAGAAAGGTCTTATTGAAGATCACCATCTGATACCAAAAGAATTTCACGAACACACTTTGATTCAAAATATTCGCTTTGATGTTGGATGTAGCAACAACATTTATGTTCTACCATCTATCTCTTATAGGGAGAGCATTTACAATAATATAGTTAACAAAGATGAAATTATATATCATACAAGCCATCGCTTGTACAATAGTTTTGTTAAAGAAGAGCTTGCCAATATATGTAAAATAAAAAGTGAAGATGAGCAACAATATGAATTTTCACTATTTTTGGATTATCTAAAATTGTCTTTTGATACAAACGATAGTTACATAAAATCCTTGTTCTCGGAGATATAACATAATTGGAGCTTGATTTTATTCTTGTCTTGTTCTTGATTCATAAAGACAAATAGTTGGAATAAATGAGCACTATAATTGTCTATATTTTGCAGCACTGTAATATATGTTGTTATTTTCAAAAATGGTAGATAAACCATGTATTGAAATTTACCATCATGCTTCTCCAATTTGTCGAAAACATAACCTTCGTAACTTTGAATAATATTATTTTCTTTGTTGTACAAATACTGTGAATATATTTTACATTTTGACTGAATTTTTCGTATTGTTCTAGATGAAATATTTATGTATTCGAGTTGTTCCGGACTTGTCCAAAAGTCGTAGAATCTCTTCGCTTTATCTATGGTGTTCTTCTCTAACATATGTTCTAAAAGTGCAATATTATTTATGACGTCAACTATTCTCCTTATAGGCGAAGAAACTTGTAAATACAAATCGTTTTCTTTTTCTTGATTTTTACACTCATTCAAATAATCACTATTAGTCAAACAATACCTAGAAGAATGTGTTTTGAATTTTGAAATATGATTCAAAATATTTTTGGGGATGTCTTGATACATTGAGCCAATACCGTGCTCTTTGGTTTCGCATGTTAGACTATGATAATGTCTGTATATCCCACAATCCTTCGCATGAAGGTATCTCGCCAAATATTTGTTAAAATGAATCATCAGGTAAGCCACAATATCTTTTGAATTCTGAATTTTTAATATTTCTGATATTTTCTTATAATATTTATTATTTTCAAAATGGTCTTTGTGGTCGTGTGAGTAATTTTTGCTTATGTACGATAGACACAACTTCAAATTTTGACTTTTGATTTTATTTTTTTCATCATAAAATATCTCTAGCGCATAGCATAATCTCTGGCGGTTTTCATCCAAACTCAGCAAGGTTTCTGTCAAAATTGTTGGAATCATAGGTCGTTTTTTATCCGGCAAATAAATTGTTGAAACACGATCGGTAAATGAGTCCCACAAATCCAAATATTCCATCACCAACGAAACATTGGAAATGTAAACGGTGATTTTGTGTTCTTGAAAATTATAAGACATTGCGTCATCATGATCATTTGATACATTTGAGTCTAGTGTAAATATAAATTCATCTTTTTTGGTTACTTGTTCAATATTATACTTGATTTGAATATTTTGAATGATTTGTTCTGCGGATTTGTCTTTCAACATCTTTCGTGCGGTTTTTGTGAAGGGTTGTATAGAAACATTAAGCGATTTACAATACAATATATATTCATAGTAATTGCTGACATCTTCAATATTACCAAAGTTTTGTAACATAGAACCCCGCGGCATGTTTTCTTCCCAGGACTCATATTTGAATGTAACATAAATCTTTTTTACAGATTTATCAAAACTGTAAGGTATTTTATATGGTATCAAAAAAAATGGTATCCGTTTGTCATCTGGTTTGCATAAATACAACAATTTGTCTTTGTGTTTTCCAAAGCTAATATTTAGTGAAATGACTCCCGGAACATTTTTACATGAACGAACGTGCGAATGAACAATATTGATTTTTCCATCTTTATAATCAAACGTATCATTTGAAAATAATTTTGATGTTTTTACAATTGAATTATTTTCAAATAATGACACAATTTGAAATGTCCGTGTTTCGACAATTTCATAATCTTGGTAGTTATTGTCTTTGCTGATAAACTTATACATATAACAATATATAGCACTGAATGTTTATATGATTGATGTTAATTATTACAACACAATGTGTTAGAAGTAAATGATGTTGCCCTCCTCAAAAACGTTGGTCCGCAATCAGTATCATTGTTATTATCGTCAATTAATAACACTCCTCTAAATTGACTTATTTCCTGGTTCTCGGTGTTTTTTTCTATTTTATTAATGACTATTTCCACCATTTTATCAAAAACACTATCGACACATTCCTTTGAACTTATTTCAAAAAATGGAATATTGTAATGATTTGAGAGTTTTACTCCATCTTCATAATCAATTTCTCTTTTATCTTCTAAATCGTTTTTTGTTCCGACAAGAATCAAAACTACATCTTTATTATTTTTTCTTACTTCATCCATCCAGTATAATGAATTGTTAAAAGTATTTTTATTTGTAATATCATAAGCAATGATACATCCACAAATATTGCGATAGTACGAACGAATAATAGAACGGAATCTCTCTTGTCCGGCAGTGTCCCATATTTGTATTTTGATTGAATCAGAAAACTCGCAATTTAGATTTTTAACATATTTTGATACAAAATTTACACCAACCGTGCTTTGGTTATCGCTATTGAAATTTCCATTGTAATACTTATATAACATTGTTGTTTTGCCGACACCACAGTCACCCAAAATGATTGTCTTTAAAACAAAACATTTCATTAGATTATAAATACATTAGATTAGATTATTTACCAATATATTATTTCATCACATGTGTCGTCTAAATAATTTCCATTATTATCCATCGAAAAGACATCATATAAACAAATACAAGGGACTCTTATTGCGTTCTCATATTTAAGCGATTTATCAAACACATGACTGGTCTGTTTGAGAAAAGTTTTTGATTTCTTTAACTGAAAATGGATTTCATTCCATCCATTTTTATTTCTTGTCAGAATGATAGAATTTATTATTATAGTCGCGCGAATATGGTCTGGAATATTATACATTACTACTGACATGATATTATCAATAGAAATGTATATAATAGGGTAATCAATTTTATTCATCTTAAAATATTAAATTTTTATTAACTAATAATTTTTTGTTGCGTGATTAGTTCTTGAGCAATATATCCAAGAGCACCGATCATCGCAAGACGACCATTTGAAATCTCAATATTAGACATATTTTCGTCAAACGGGACATATGTATTCAACGACCCAGGTTGAACATTGTCCTTTAGTTCAAATTGTCGTTCAGATGGATTTTTATATAGAACTAGTAGACGCGCTAGTTCAAAAAATGAGATATAACCAAGACCCAACATGTTAAATTCGCCGTGATTTTTACTGAAATAATTGATTGCCAAATCTTGTGGATCTTCAGTAAAATAATCGATAGATGGTAGCATAACACTCGCAATCATAGCAATCCTCCCGTGGTGGAGTTCAGCTTCTCTAAGATATTTGAGTGTTGATTCATCTGCGTTTTGTGTAATTTGCAAAGGATCAAAAAATCCAAGTGGTTTAATATCTCCGTTGAATGTGAACGTAGTTGTTTTCGGCTTCAACGAGGTCATCGTCGGCAATTTGAATCCGGTGGTACTTTGAACCGCGAATGTTGTCAGAAACACGCCAATCACTTTGTAAGTAGAAAACCTCATTGACTAATACAATTATACTCTCTCTTGTGCAGAAGCGTTTATATCCATTTTCTTGGTTGTCTTCTTGTCAATGTAAAGAAATATATTGAAAAGTATCAGTCCAAATAGTCCGGTAAAAAACATTTTGCTCTTCATCAACGTTTTCATGAACATTTTATATATATTGTTGTCATTTTTGAACAGTGATTTAGATAAAAAAAAGACAAAACTAAAAAAATACATCACGATTGTTGTTTTTGATACAAGCGTCCAACCACTCAAACGGTCCAACTTCACCATATTATAAGACCAAACACCTCTTAAGGAGAAATTGATAAAAATCGCACATAGGCAAGTCAATAAGAAAATAAAACAATGTGTAGTTTCTTCAAAGGAATAATTGTTTATATATATCAACTCACCAAACACTAAGAAGATTATCATAAAATGAGAAAAAAAATTGTAATATGGTAATTGATGTAAACTAAGGCGCTGTTTTGGAAATAAAAAATAGAAATAAAGTGCGCTTATCGTCATTGCCAATGGCGCTACCATTTTGAAATACGCTTCTGATTTTTTGTTTACGAGAGCCATGAAGAAATAAAAAAATAACAATATGATGGTGTGATGGGTGATCTGAGAAAAATACCAACATATTTTGTCCACAACTGTATCATCGTGCATAACTTTATCGTAATATTTTCCTTCATTTGGAAAAAAATCTGAAAAATTCTCTTTGCTGTACAAAGCAGACATAAAACTCAGAACAATAGATGAAAACAAAAAAATGGTGCTTACAAAATAAAAAGGAGTGCGCTCATTTATGAAATTCTTTTTTACTACACTTTCAACATCTTCGCGAAAGTTTTTTAAAAATAATACATTTTTGCTATACATTTATTATATTTTTCTATTGTTATTAAGTCTTTTTTTTGAAATAAAACATAAACTTATTAATTAATGACGAATATGAAATTTTTTCAATACAACAATTTTTCTTTTCTACGTTTTTTATGTAAACTATCCAATTGTTTGGAACGTATACAATAGTTCCTTTCTTGAAGTCTAATCTATGAAAATGCTCATTTTTTTCAATATGGTCTTGTAATTCCTTGCGGTCTAATTGATTAGTTTCAAAATTATCTTTGAACCGAGGGTGAATCAAAAATAACTGGGCGTTTCCATCTCTCGCGAAATAATAATTTACACTTTCTTGGTTTGTATGAATTCCAATTTTCCCGCCAGTTTTGATAGAGTATAAGTTGTCTTTTAAATATGTTTTGATATACGGTTTCAGCAACAATATTTCATTTTCAATCATGTTATACTGTTTGTATTGGTGTTTCTTATCATTTTTAATGATTTTATAGTCGCTAACATTTAACGAAGAATTCAAATGACTACCATCAAAATAAAACGGCATTTTCAATAAAATTTCATTATTAATATTCTGCCGCGTTAGTTCCTTGTCATATTCATAAATATTATTATTTTTATTTACCTTATATTCAACGTAAAAGAAGAAATATATTGTGAAAATAAAAAATATAAATAACAGTTCAAGTATCATAATTAATGTAGCAAATTATTTAACTATCTATGTTTTAATGTATTTAAGTTTCAACAATCTCATTCTCATAATTCTTCAACTCTTCTTCTACATTTTTTGGGGTTTCTTCTTTCTCTTCGAACTCTGAATAGTCAAACTCGTCTTCATCGTCCACTTTGGGCGCAATAAAGAATTTTACTTCAAGTAAATCTTTCTCATCTTCTTCATTGGGAAATATTTTTAGAGTAAATGGAGAATCTTCGCTGACATTTACGTTTATTTTTTTAAATACGGAATACAGTTTTGTAACGAGTGACGTATACTTCAATGGAACCTTACACACCATACGAAGATCTTCTTCCACGATAAGTTCGTCCAATAAATCATCGGTTATTTTTAGCGTATATTTTCCTTCATCTCCTCGCGACCGCATATAGATTGCGTCATTAAAATGGACGAGTTCCAGTGTATCACCAAATGCTTGTAGTTCATTAAAATACTGGTCTAGTTTTTTAGTATGGATCGTAAATTCTAAGCTGTGTTCAATCTCTTGAGACCCCATTAAATCGCTATCCAAATCAATCAGGTTGACTTGGAACGACTTTTCAGTTTTGTCTTTTTGTTTGAACATTACATACAAATGTTCGTGTGATGTTTCAAATGTAACAACGCTGTCTAGTGTATGCAAACCCATAATAGTTGTGAGTATTTTAGAATTAAATGAAACGACCTCATTTTCACTTTCATATGACGAAAACCATTCTTTTTTTATCTTTATTTCAAGCAAACTAACATGAGAATCATCCATAATTTGAATAAACAATTCATCTTCTTTGCAGTACATTTTACAAAAATTGTTCAAACTTTTAACAACCTTGAACAATTCAATAAGAGTTACAACTTTTCTGTTTTTCTCTAGGGTAAACAACATGGTAGTTGATTTATATTGTTATTATACTAGGAAGAATTTTAAATCAATTTTATTTCAATTAAAGTTCAGTTGTATCAAAATTAAAAGTTAAGTTTTGTAGATTCCTCCCCTTCTTCGTTTAATTCTTGCTCATCAACAGGTTCTTCTTGCTCCTCAACGGGTTCTTCTTGCTCATCAACAGGTTCTTCTTGCTCCTCAACAGGTTCTTCTTGCTCCTCAACGGGTTCTTCTTGCTCCTCAACGTGTTCTTCTTGCTCCTCAAATGGTTCTTCTTGCTCCTCAACAGGTTCTTCTTGCTCCGCAGAGATTTCAATTACATTTTCACCAGTAACATTATTGTTTATACCTTCTAATATATCTATAAGCGTGTTATTTTGTATATTCTGTGCCTCTTTACCTTGCTCAACCTCATTATTGATTTTAGTCAAAATCGTAGAAACGTTGTTGATATGTTCAATAATTTGTTCACGCTGCTTGGCTTCATTATTTTGCTCATTTTTTTCATATTTATTGAGCTTCTTTTTCACTTCTACCAACTGTAGATTAGTTTCCATAGAAAAGGTCTGTACTTTTAAGGTATGTTTTTTTATTTCTTCTAAATTACTGTCAATTGTATCTATTTTTTGTTTGTAGTATTCCAAATTAGTGTCATCTGCTTTTGAATCATTCATTTTATTTTCAATTAATTTTTTCATATCTTCTTCTTGTTGTTCAATTTTAAAATTCAAACTTTCAATAACAGTTTGTAAGTTTTCTATTATTTTATTGTGGGAAAGTAACATCATCGCCGGACTCATTTTAGGCTTTTCTTGAAGGGGCGTTTCTTCTCGTATCGAATTCATATTGTTAGATGCTCTAGAAGATGAGTTTATGGGAACAGATTGATTCGGCTGAGGTTCGGCTCGCCTGCGCCTCGCTGAAGCTAAAGCACGTGCTCCAGACATAATATTTATTCATTACAAATCTTTGTTTAAATTATATTTTTTAGAATATCTGTTTTCATCAAGCATTCATTTTCATGTTGATCTTTTCATGATATTTATAATCTGTTATGACAAAATCGTCAAGTTCATAATCATTTATATCGTCACGGACATTTTTAATTTTTAGTTTAGGAAATTCAAATGGTTTTCGTTTTATTTGTTCGTTTAAACTGTCGGCATGTTCTTCATAAATGTGTGTATTTCCCAAATAATAAATGAATTCATATGGTTCCAAATCACAATGTTTGGCAACTAAGCACGTGAGTGCGGAATAAGACAAAATATTGAACGGCACCCCTAACCCAACATCACCGCTTCTCTGATAAAGTGTACACGATAACTTATTTGTTCTGGTAACATGAAATTGAAACATAACATGACAAGGTGGAAGAGCCATTTTGTCTATTTGACATGGATTCCATGCGCTAACAACATGCCTGCGCGAATATCTTTTCACCGGGTCTTTTAGGTCGTCAATGACACTCCGCAACTGATCTACTCCTTGTCCACTGTAGTTTTCATGACAATCTGTGTAGTCTGCATTGAAAAATCTCCACTGATGTCCATAAACAGGTCCTAAATCTCCTTCGCTATATTTAAGACCACGCGATTCCAAGAATTCTTTGCTTGCGTTTGCGTTCCATATATTAACACCTTGCTCTTTCAGAGATTCATTATTTGTATCTCCGCGAACGAACCACAACAACTCTTTAAGACACGTTTTCACAGCAACCTTTTTAGTGGTTAGTACAGGGATAGTATTATTTTCAAGTGAGAAATACATCGCACTTCCAATGTTACAATACGTGTTTCCATTTCTACCCGTTTCAATGTTTTCCTCTTGTAATAGTTCGTTTATCAAACTTAAGTATTGTTCTTCAGGATGGATATTTTGTTTTTGTATTATATTTTTCAACATTGTCTTCTAATGATTACTAGAAAACTGTTTTTAAATATATTTTTATTCTCTGCTTATATTAATTATGACCGACTACAGTGAGACCGACGAAAACGATGATTTTGGAACGAGATTGAATGAACAAAACGGTGGTGGTGATAGTAGTAAATCTTTCATAGACTACATTACATCATTTTCTTCAAGTGAAAAGGCGCAAATGATGAACATTGTTCAATATTGTGGCATCTTGGTGATACCACTACTCGCAGTGTTGAAAATGATGAAAATTTACATGCCTATTAACAACCCTCTCAAACCAACAAGCGAACTCGTGTTCGAAGTGATCGTTCAATTGATTGTTATATTGGTCTCCTTCTTTTTAATACACAAGTTTGTTTTATATTTCCCCACATATTCAGAGGTGAAATACGAGAACTTTAGTCTACTTTCTGGAATGCTACCCCTTTTATTTTTAATGTTTACTTTAGATACAAAGATTAGCGAGAAATTGAACGTTTTATTTGATAGATTTTTAGGAATGCTTGGATTGATCAAGGAACCACTTGTTGATGAAGAAGATTCCCAACAAGATGGAAAAAACGGTAATCAACAAACCGCGCAAGAACCCATTCATACCATGCAACATACCATGCAACCACCTCAGATGCAAACAACATCGATTGAAGAATTGTCGGGTGTCTCACAAGGAAACGGATTTGAACCCCTCCCAGCAAATTTTTAAATATTTGAAAAATGGTTTATATATAACTAAACTCTATAGTTATATATGAATGAAGATAGTAATAAAAAGACAAATGAAAACATCGATCATACAATGGAAGAGATTGTTCAAGAACTAGACAACAAAAATCTACTACATTTGAATAGTAGTAAAATCAAAGAAATGAAAAATAATATCCTTCAAAAAATGTATTTATCGAGAGAAGAACTATTAAAATATCACAAAGTTCTAAGTAAATACAGATATGTGGACGAAATGGACGAAATAAAAATTGGTTCGTATATACGGTGGTTCAATCTGAAGAATATTGAAAAACTGAAACTGACAAATGGAGGCATTTTAATTGATGTACAGCCCGGAATAGATGATATAAACTTGATATGCAAAAATAATCGTAATCGCCTTTTTACACTGAGTTTAAACAAATCAATTGTCTTTCAAAGAATCAATTACCAAGAAGAACTCTTGATCAAAATTGTAGATTATATTCAGAAGTGATAGTGAAAGACAACATTTCTAGTTTGTTTTGTAAGAAAACATTTTTTATGTTTTATATACATTTTTGATGTATTACCGTGGATACACTTATTGTTGGGAGATATCATCTTTTTCCTATGCAGTATAGATAAAAAATGTTTGTAGTTGTCGTTTATATCACAATTTGTTTTACACAATGATTTAAGCATCAACTTCAGCGCTTTTTTTTTAATTTTGTGTATAGTTTTCGGAATATTTTGATTGTGGTATTTCAAGAATTCTTTATTCTCATTTATAGTTAAAATTTTAGACATGGTTAAATTGTCTTTAATATATAAATATAAAAATTTATTATGAAAAAATTAATCATAATAGATTTTGATAATACCATAGGGTATTTTTCACAGGTCGTTTACCTGATTAATATTATAGAAAAAACATATTCTCGTAAAATGACTCAAGACGACATAAACACCTTATTGAGAATATATAGTAATTCATTTCGCCCTAAGATATTTGAAATACTCAAATTTATATATGAACTAAAAGTGAAAAATATTATTCACGCTCTTATTTTGTACACAAGAAATAAAAACGAACGTTTTGTAAAAATGGTTTTGGTTTTCATTGAAGAATATATTTTACAACAAGCATACAATGAAAAAGAAATGTATATGTTTGATGATGTTGTATTTTCAGAAACAAAAACAAAACAACTAGAACCGCTGTTAAAAATGAAAAATATGTCTTATAATGACGAGGATTTGCGTTTATGTTTCATAGACAATATGAATTACAATTACGAAGAACAAAGTATCTCAAATATTACAGTTTTTTTTATTGAATGCGATAACTACAAATTTTATTATACGCCCGAAGAAATAGCGCGAAATATGGATTATGAAATTTACAGCAAGCTAAATAAGAAAATCATGTATAAATACTTGAAAAATATTTACAAAAACAAAAAGATTATGAGAAATATTCCCTTTAAAATACACACACTAAACTCCCTTTACATTTTTAATTTATTGAACAATTTTTGTTTTCTTACAAAATGTTAGAAGTTTCATAAAATCACTTTTTGCTTTTGTAGACATCTAATGTTCTTGCGCTAGCATCAGCAACACCCTTTATAAATTTTGGCATCCAAAAATAAGGTATCAAGTTATCACATTTATTATAATATTTGCTGAATATTGCTCTGTAATATTCTTGTTCACAGCTTTCCGGCTTATTATGATGATAGTAGTTGCTCATTGTTATATTTGTGATATTTTCACTATCTTGAATTATTTGATACCACGCCCTTTTCTTACTACTGACCCCGTCACTGAAAGCTTCTTTTTTTCTCCACAAAACCTCCTTTGGAAGTAGCCCCGGACAGTAAATTTCAAATGATTTGCGAATCAAATATTTTTCACAATTACCAAACTGATTGTGATTCCGATATTCTATTGGAATGCTAATGTAAAACTTTGTAAATTCTTTATCTAAAAATGGGGTTCTAGGTTCTAATCCATGACTTGAAATAGATTTATCTGAACGCAATACATCAAACATGCTAATATTTGAAAGCAGCCGCAGTGTTTCGTTATGAAACTCATTGTCATCGGGCGCACAATGAAAATACATATAACCTCCCATAAGTTCATCCGCACCATCACCATTGAATATGACCTTCGCATTACTATGTTCTTTAATATATTTCGCCACGTTCCAATTTCCTACACTAGCCCGAACTGTAGTCGTATCATAACTTTCTATATCGCAAATAACATTTTCAATTGATGCTATGAAATCTTCTTCAGATGCCAAAATGGTTGTGTGATTACTTTGAATGTGCTCTCCGACCATTTTTGAATATTTCAAATCAACGCCCCCCTCTAGACCAATGCTATATGTTTCCAATTTTAACCCCGTTTTTTTATAATACTCTTGACATACGAGTGCTGAAATAATACTACTATCAAGACCGCCGGATAGTAGAGAAGCAACCTCTCGTTCGCAATTGTCGACGCGTTTCCTCACAGCCTCCTTTAATTTTTGTACAATTTGAAACATGTAATATTCAACTGGCTTTTGATATTCATTCATGTACGAAATATTGAAAAAATACCGTTCTTGAAGGGTTCGTGTGTATTTACCTAGTTTTTGTTCATAAACACAATACGTTCCAGGTTCATATTGGCGGATATGTGAAATATTCTTATCAAACAAAAGCGGCATCAAATCAGACGCAAATCCGATATTTCCGTTCTCGTAGTGACAAATATATAACGGTCGGACTCCATACGGATCGCGCCCTATTATCACCTTATTTTGAGAAGAATCGTAAATAACAAAAGAAAACACACCATCAAGCAAATTGACAAAGGTTGGTCCCATGATTTTATATAGTCCGGCTATCACTTCGCAGTCACTATTTGTCTTCACATTCAATTTAAACTGTTGGATTAACTTTTTGTAATTATAAATTTCTCCGTTGCACATCATCATACAAGATTCTGTTTTTATCGGTTGATTTGATACTTCGTCTAACCCATTGATACAAAGGCGATGAAAACCCCAAATAATCTGTGGAGTTATATTTTTAATAGTTGAATATTCTGGTCCTCGTTTTTTACCAAACTTGAAGTGCTGTTTTATTTTGTATTTGTCTTTTGTATCATTTTCTATATTATAAGATTCCTTCAAAAGAAGTCCAAAAATTCCACACATTTGCGTTTCTTGTTAATAGTATTTTGCTTGTATTTAATTTATTTTAGTATATTATAAATGACTAAAAGACACTTGTGTAATTACGATTACGACAATGAATTGAATCTCAAGATCAACAACCGACATTTCCCGTCTAACAGACTCCAACCAAATTTTGATCCACGTCCACTTTCGACAAAGTATTCGCTAGTAAATTTTCCAGTAGCGAATGATTATATTTCAGAAGACTCTGAACAACTTTTGTCTTACGATAGATACGATAATCGTGAAATATTTTATCCAGGAAACTCAAGAGCGCCAATCAGTCATTTTTTAGATAATATTGACACTGATTCTATGCTGAAAAATCAGGACCGTCATCTTACGAAAGCTGATGGACCAAATTACACACCCAAACCAAATTCCGACCTCTTCATGGAAAAAAAATACAACGACAATCGTTTACCAAATATGTACGTTCTACCACACAAAGTTAAAGGGACAAATAACAAGAAATGTAATTTAGCACCAAATACATTTTTCAATCATACAAGACATAACGTGAAAAATTTGTAACTTTTTTTAATGTTGAGATATATTAATCTATGGAAAACGTTTTCTCTAAACAAATGAAAAAGAACAAAAGTAAGAAAAAATTTACATCTTTAAAATGCCATCCGAAGAATAAAAGTTTTAAAAAATCTAGTTGCCTAGATTTGAATACGTTAATAATGTTAAAACAATTTTGGAACAAACGACATCCGGACCGCAAAATTAAAACAAGAAAAAAAGAGAATATGTGGACTGAAATTAAAAACAGTATGTCTGATGGTTGTAATCATGAAATGTGTTGGATTGATAATGTGGTTCCAAATATGAAAACAAAACATAGGCTCAAAAATGAACTATTTGTTCCAAAAATGCCCGAAACTTGGAAATTAAATTCAACCGAGTGGTTATCCAGCGTTGAAATATCGGATGTTCTCAAACAATATGAAGAAAAATATGACGATTTTCTCTTTTTAGGTCCATCGCCAATTGATTTTGACAGTGCAAACATAGTGGATACGAACAACAATGATGTGTGTGTGTGGCCCGAACTATGTAATTTTAATTTAAAAGCCCACGTCGCGAATAAAATCAAGAGAATCGGTATGGTATTCAATACTGACAAGCATTATCAAGATGGGTCGCACTGGGTATCTATGTTTTTAGATATTCCGTCTGGAAAGCTCTTTTATTTTGATTCAGCCGGAAATGGTCCACCCAAAGAAATTAAGGCTCTTTGTGAAAAAATTAAAAATCAGGCAATAAAAATGAATATGAAATTAAATGTGGATAATAACGACGGAAAACAACACCAAATTCAAAACACCGAATGTGGAATGTACTGTTTATATTTCATTATTTCATTATTGACGAAAAAACACAATGTCAACTATTTTAAAAAGAAGACTATACGCGATAATTTAGTTAAACAATTTAGAACTATTTATTTTAATAAAGTATAATGAACAAAGACGCATATGATAATTTTATGACCTCGTTCAAAAAAAGTATGTGGGACTTGTGTGCTCAAGAAAATATATTTACAAACCTAGATAGTTCTGATTTCGAAAAGGTTAAATCTATTTTTGAAACAAATATTGAAAACTTTAAAACTCATATTTTACAGACAAATGGAGATAACAATATACGAAAAGTAATTATTACAAACATCAAAAAAGACATAGAAAATAGTAAACAAACCGTTGAAACGCGAGAAGATATTTCAAATATGAAAAAACAGCAATTCAATAATGAGTTTCAGAAGAAACAAACAGAATTTAGTTCGCTTTTGGATAACAAGAAGCCGGAAGATCTTGATTTCAGCGATAATGCACAAGATGGTCCGCTTGAAGCGGAAAACTTAGAAGCATTAATTCAAGAACAGTTGAAAGACCGTGAGTTACACATACCAACACCGTCTGATGAAACCAACTCTGTAGTTTCTGGAAATAAATTTACAGAAAATGAAAATAATAGTCAACAATTTGCGGAACAAATTAAATCATCTGTTCTTGAAGAATCGTCATTAGAATTATTAATCAAAGGAAATGAAATTTTATCTTCTGAAATTTCAAAATTGAGACAACAAGTTAACTCTCAAAACGATGCTATTAATAAAATTTTGACTTCTCAAATATTAATATTGAAAAAATTAAAATAATTTATTATACTATATAAAATGAATAAGTTTAAGTCAAATGCTAGGATATTGCTTGTTATTATTGTATCAGCATTTATTGTAATCCCCATTGCCGCTTTTTTGTTAAGTAAGGTACTAGGGGTTCACGAGGGTATGGAAGATTATGATATGTCAGGCAAAAATGTAAAAATGGATGTCGCGAAAATAAAATTAGATGGAGAAACTTATTTTGGTTATTGTCTTGGCGGAGATATTAAATGTAGGACTGATGGCGATACTCCTGTTAAAGTCCGAAAGTATACGGATAAAAACGGTAAAAAACATACAATTTACAAGGCAAAGTGCGCAGATGATGAACTAGTGAAATGTGATGGTAGAAATGCACAAAAAATAATAAGAGATACAGGCATTTCCATCACTCATGAAGAATCTGAAGACTCGACAAATTTAATTACTATGAATGATATGAGTGATAATAAACCTGAAAAATTTTTGCCATGGGATATATCAACAAATGGATACGTATATTTATACAATAAACAGGATAATATAGATGTTTCCTTTTCTGCTTGTCACCTATACGGAGACTGCCCAGATGAAGATAAAAAAAAATCTAAAAAGTCCAAAAAAAAAGAATCTAAAAAGTCCAAAATGAAATGCCTTGCCGATAATGGCGCCAAACCGGGAGACCCGTTGTGCTGCGGACAAGACGGTGTCTTACAAGATACAAAGTATAACTGTCCGTCGGAATATCCTCATTGCATTGGATACAAATGTGGGGAAACATGGGGAAAATGCTCCACAACTGAAGAATAATTGCTAAGTTCACGATGAATCTCTTGAACCATGTATTATTCTGATATATTCATCATAATCTATAATATCACTAGTCGCCACTTCAGACATACAGTTTGTGGTTTTTTCACATATTTTTTGAATAAAGTGGGTATTTGTTCCATTTCCATTTTGCGGTTCATTTGTTTTTTCGCGAATAAAAGTAACTGCGGAAGATAGTCTCTCCTTGTCAACAATATCAATCAACAAAAAATTGTTCTTGTCAAATATGAAACATTTCACAATTTGTATAGTATTTATAAATGATTTCAAATATATATTTGTCATTTTAATGTCATATAATACATTCCATTTTAGATTTAATTTACATTTCCATAAGTTGTATTGATTATTGTATTTGAAAATAATTTGAATGATATTTGATTCATATACATCTACAATTTTCGCATTATACATGCGACCACTGAAGTTCAGAATATTAGTATTTTGAAGTGTTTTTTCTTCAAGTGAGTCAGAACGGGTGCGTTTGTCATCTTCAACTTGCGTATCCGGATGGACCGAGATCGACGAGTTGCTAAATTTTGGTGAAAACCGGAAATATGATGATTTACTCATATAATTTTAATTCTTTATAACTCTTAAATAGATTTAAAATTATATATTAGGTATTAAATAAAGCAACTAATCATCTAGTTTCAAAAGGTATTTGTCATTTTTCATTTTTTCAAGCAATCCCAAGCGCGTTTTGTCTTTCAAATCAAACGCGACTGGCGGCGTTTGTGTAAAATCGACACCAACATTCTTTTTCACCCCTCCCCTTCCATCAACCTTCACATATATTTTCTTTAAAATTACTGGTTTTTCTTTTTTGTCAATATACTCACCTCTTTCATTGTCCGCATTCACATTAGTTTTTGTTTTACGGAGTTTGACATTTTCATATGGGTCGTCTTTGTAGTCCAAATTTGTTTTTAAAGTTTTGTGAGGATTAATGCCGGACTTGGGAAGAGGAAATGACAGACATTTTTCTTTTTCTTCGTGATTGAAAATACAATCAATGGACGCTTCTTTCATGGCTCTTAAAAAGTGCTGCATCAGCTTCTTCTTGCGTTTCATTATTCTCAATAATTTTTCATCCGTCGTGATGACGCTACCATCTTCGTCAGTATCCACATTGATAAGTTGAGTATATAATGTTTCTTTTTCTTTCAAAAGTTGTTTATTATATGAAAGTAGATACATAAATACAGTCACGTTTTGCAACTCTTCTGGCAAGTCTTTATGACTACAAATGCGCTTGGCGCGACCAATAACCTGATCAATGCGCACAGGGTGCCAATATGGTTCGGTTATGTGAACATAACGAACATTTTTCAGGTCTATCCCTTCTGCGCCGGAAGAGGAAATCATCAATAAATGTATCACTTCTCCATACATATTTGTCATATCATCGGCAACATTATTAAAAAAGTACTTTCTTATATCTTTTCGAATGTTCGCCGGTATCTTTTTGAAATTTCCGTTGTAAATATTTCTGATAATTTCCTTTTCCTCTTCACCCTCCTTTCCGGTGTAAAGTGCATAAAATTTACGCCCCTTCAGAGTTGTGAACCGATCATCTGGGGTTTCTTCTTCTGGACCAGACTCAAAACTACTATTGTAGTAAAATGCGTTGCCAATATCCATCTTGTATTCAATATTACCCATTTCATCTGTGTTTTTGGTAATCTTGAACTCGCTGTACCCATAATATTCCAGTAATATTTTGAAAATTCCAATACCTTCTAGTGTTCTGAAATTACTATACATCAATTGTAAGCCGTTATTTTCTGTATTCAAAATATTTTTCAACATCTTGTAGAATTTCGGACTGTATAAGGTCAGGTCACTTTCTCGGTCGGCTTCATATTCAGGGTCAACTTCTATCTTCATTGTTTTAGTTTTAATCACCTTTTCAATGTCGCTATCAAAATATTTGTATGCGTTGTTGGTTAGTTCGCCCAAAAGAAACTCCACCTTTTTGGCAAATTCGGTGCGTTTTTTTTTGTTGACTTTTACACCATAATTTTCTATGTCTTGCGTGTCATATTTACCATCATTCATTGTCAACATCTCTTGAGCTGTCAGAATCTCTAATTGGTCTTCTTCTAAATCTTCTATTTTATTAATATTCATAACTGGACGATTTAGTTTTTCTTCTATATCTGATAGTTCATCTTTGGTTTGTTCGCCCCCCGAAGAAAAGCGATCAATCTTTGATGGAAATACAAAATTGCAGGCAGCTCTTGAAAATATTTTGTACGAACCAGATTGTCCGTCTTTGCCGTCATTTTTTTTCTTTTCTTTTTTCATTTTAGTGTCAAGAGCCCGTTCAATTGCCCGAGCAATATCATAGTGTTTCATTACATTTTCGGTCATTTCAACATATTCAATAAATATATCATCCTCATTTCCCGATGGAACTATTGTAGGCATCAACTCTTTTTTGTCTCCCACATAGGAAACCAATCCAGCGATTTTAGTTTGAAAATATTGTTTGTTTTTTAGTCCATTTCCATCTTTATCAATGAATATGTTATCAAAAGATTCTTTTGTATCCGGAAATTTTTTTTGTCCTATTATCATTTCATTTCTTGGATCATCCAATCCAAGAATTTCATATCCGGCTTGTTGAAGTAGTTCTAATACTTGATCTTTGAAGTCTTTTATGTTTGTCTTTTCTTCTGATGCATATTTTAATTTACCGGATGGTTCATTCACAAATCCGTAAGGGTTTTTCATTACTTTTAAAGTGTTTGTATTATCCAAATATGTAATATAATCAATGTTTTCTAATTTGCTCAGAGCCTTTTTGAATTCTTTAATGTCCATCATTTTCTTGTTATCATGAACACATCTCATCTGAATAATGTGATTACAACCGCTCACTAAATTAAAGAGAACCCCTAATTCATTCGGATAATTGATAAGCGGAGTTCCGGTTAACATAACAACATTGCAATTGTCGGCTGTAATGATTTTCTTGTAAATTTCAACCGACACTGAAGTTCCTTTTACATTCAGTTTATTTACTATTCGGGAGACAAAATTATGAGCCTCGTCTACGATAATAACGCTATTATCAAACGGATTGTAGTTTTCATCAGTATTGTATTTAGTCTTCCATGCGTCCATGGTGATACCGTTGTAACTAATGAAGTGAAATCGCGCTTTAATCATTTCATTTATCTGTTCACTCAATACTTTCTTATCTATTTTCACAAAATCATTGTCGCCTTTTGGTGTTTTTCTCTGCAAGTAAACGCCATTTTTCTTATCCAGATATTTTTTGATTGGCAATTTTGTCAGTCTGTGAACTCGTTTTATAAACTCGCTTCTAGTCCCGTCAGTTGGATATTTCACATATTCCCATTCATCATCTTCTTGAAAAAATGTGCTACCACAAAACTTTAATTGAGAAATATAATTCTTTCTTAGAGACGCGGGAGTCAAAATAAATATTTTTCGTTTTGTTGTTTTCATTGCCTCGATGACACCTATAGACGTGCATGTTTTACCCGAACCCAATCCATGATACAATACCAACCCTCTATATGGACTATAAGAATTTAAATATTGTTTCACAAGCTCTTGGTGTATCAGTGGATCAAAACCAGTCGCATTTGTGGTATCATCGCACGAACCTTCTTCGCCAAGTAGCTTTCCCGAAATATTCAAATATTCAGTCAATTTATTGCGAATTTCGCTGACAAATGACATTTTATTATTCAAAACATACGATTGTGGTATTGGTACTTTGAATATTGTTTCATCTTCAGCATATTGTTTGTAATTATTTGAAAACTCAAATATACTTTCATGATTGTTATTTGTCAAGTCATCTACATTTTGTAGAATAGTTTTTGGTTTGATTTCGCGCGTTTTCTTAGATATTACCAAATCTGATACATCTTTTTTCTTTTTCTCGTCTTGAATTGTAGCTGAGATGCTCATTTTTTGTTTTTGCTTAATCGCCTTTATTTCCGAATCACCCATTTGAGTTAAGATAACAGTTTGCTCACTTTTTTTGGCATAACCCAAGTATTTAAAATTTCGCAAATTAATGTTTTTTTGAAGTAATGTCAAAAACTGAAGGAGTTTATCATTATTATTTTCTGTAAATTTCTTTTTTATTTCAATTTTGATATTCAATAAATGGGTTTTCTTCGTTGATGGTTTTTTGACCTGTTTTAAGAACTCCATCTATTTTATTAATATATATAAATATTATTCATATGCTTGTATCAATTCAATTGCTTTTTGACAAGCGACTTGTTCGGCCTTCTTCTTAATCTTGTGTGATGCCTTACTGAAAAAAATGAGGTTACAATTCTGAGTTTTTATATTTTGAAATGTTTCAAATTTCTTAAAATCTACTGCTTCTTCAATATTAACATTATGAATATTTACATTTCCCAAACATAAATAAACGCCCATCGTATATTTTTGGTCTTCGTCTATATTCAATACATAATATTCGGGTGTAGTTTTGAACTCTTTCTGTATCATAACCTGGAAAATATTCTTATAGTTGTTGTCATTCTCTAACAAATCATTCCAGTCTACCAACTGCTCAAATATTGATTCAATAAATATTTGACAAACTTGGAAACCTACGCCACAATTTAAATAATTATTTAAGTAACCGTTATTATCAGACAAAATCATGTTATTTGCGTCTAAAAAAAGCGCACCTAAAAACGATTCGAAAAGGCATCCTAATTTTTTGTAATTGAACCTTGTCTTTTTTTCTTCGGCATTTTTAGACATCAGATAGTAATCATGAAGCCCCATTTTGTAAGCTAAATACCCAATATGGTCATTTTTTACCAACGCTATTTTTTTTTCGGTCATGAATCCCTCGTCTTGTTCTGGAAATCGTTTGTATAAATAAAATTTTGTCACATTTTCCAAAATACCATCCCCTAAAAATTCCAGACGCTCGTTTGAGTGCGAACATAGATCAACGCAACTGGGTGGTTTTATTGCCAGCGTCATATCTTCATTCATCTTCGTCGGTCTTACATATGATTTATGAACAAATGCTCTTTTGAAAATATCAAAATTTTGTAAATTATAGTGGACGTTGTATTTATTCAAGATACATTGCAAACAATCATATGTAAGCTGTTTATTTTTATTGTTAAATGGATTATAAATCAATTCTTCAGATTCAGACTTCATTTATTTTTATTGTATTATTAATTTTAAATATATTTTACTATATAATTAATATATAGTATGAGTTCATACATTAAACTCTATCAGATTGAAGGTGGACAAGCACTTGAAAATAAAGTCGTTTCAATTGAAAATATGTTGGAAAATGGCGATTTTACGGTAAATGAAATGAATGCTAAAAATGGCGTCATTCAAAATAATTTAATGGTTGGTTACACGGACAATACAACAGATTTGTGCGATAATTTGGTGATGGATGTTTCTGGGAGCACGTTGTTTCATAACCAAGTACAAATACTTGGTGATACCATATTTGGTGAAAAGTCGTCAAACGCAGAAGATGTATCGAACAATGACACAAACCTGTTTGTTTATGGTGATCTTAGAATTATGGATGGTGGAAATATCATTATTGAAGACGTATGTAATACAACTATAACAGATCTTCGCACAGAAGTAAAAATAACTGATTCGTTAGATATTTCAAATGACGGTACAAGTGTGGCGATGACCGTTAGACAAATAGAGACCGCAACCCACGATATTGCGCATTTTGTTGATGGAAATGATGTTGTTTTTACAATCGGGGCGGGTGGAAAAACATACATCGGTGGTGATGTTTCCATGGAATCTTCTTTGGAAATCTCAAACAATCTTATAGTTCATAATGAAATGTTTGTGGATGAAGATGTGTCATTCGGCAGCCATTTACAAGTTGTTGGCGATGTTTCCATGGAATCTTCCTTGGAAATCTCAAACAATCTGATTGTTCATAATGAAATGTTTGTTGATGGTGATGTATCATTTGGCAGTCATTTACAAGTAGTTGGTGATGTATCCATGGAATCTTCTTTGGAAATCTCAAACAATCTGATTGTCCATACAGATCTATTTGTGGATAAGGATGTGTCATTTGGTGGTCATTTACAAGTGGTAGATGATGTTTCCATGGAATCTTCTTTGGAGATTTCCAATAATCTGATTGTCCATACAAACCTATTTGTTGATGGTGATGTATCATTTGGTGGTCAT
>Ga0129327_10000142_pt1 | contig 41606 bp, 28 predicted proteins | sample CPBDNA_6_FD_111799 | JGI IMG/M metagenome (GOLD analysis project Ga0129327, IMG submission 111799) | Freshwater to marine salinity gradient microbial communities from Chesapeake Bay, USA - CPBay_Spr_31_0.8_DNA | ecosystem: Environmental > Aquatic > Marine > Coastal | place: USA: Chesapeake Bay... | reverse complement strand
TTGGACCATCCAAAGAAAGGGAAGATGAAAATTAGGAGAAGTTTTTTCATTAGTAGGTATACATGTGTAAAGCTTATGTGCACTTATTTGGAAGTCAAGATCACCTTAGGCGATTATTCCCTTTTTGATGTGTCCATGAACATCGGACAAGCGGAAGCGCCGCCCCTGATAGCGGTAAGTTAATTTAGTGTGGTCAATTCCGCAAAGGTGAAGAATCGTTGCTTGCATATCGTGAATGTGGACTGGGTCCTTGGTTATATTCCATCCGAATTCATCCGTTTCTCCGTATGTGCTTCCGGGTTTCACTCCGCCCCCCGCCATAATCCAACTGAAGGCCCGGCCGAAGTGATCCCGACCCGTTGGTTTCTTTGGGTCGCCTGAACGGTACTGCCCGAATGGAGTACGGCCGAATTCACCGCCCCAGATGACAAGGGTATCCTTGAGCATATCCCGATCCTTCAGATCTTGAATTAGGGCGGCAGTGGGGGCGTCGGTGGCGTTACATTGTTTTTCAAGTTGGGTAAATAGATTGCTGTGCTGGTCCCAGCCTGAATGCATCAACTGGACAAATCGTGTTCCTCTTTCGAGCAGACGGCGTGCGGTCAGGCAGTTGCTAGCGAAGGTCCCTCGTTGCACGACATCTGGACCGTACCGTTTGATCACATGTTCGGGTTCCTGCTTGAAATCGAGCAGTTCTGGCACGCTGGTCTGCATCCGGAATGCCATTTCATACTGAGCAATTCGGGTGTTGATTTCAGGGTCTCCGTATTCGGAATGATGGGCCTGATTTAACTTGGCAATATTATCGAGTAGTGAACGGCGGCCTTTTGAGGAAATTCCTTCTGGATTATTTAAATAAGGAACAGGAGCACCCGTACTGCTGAACTTAACTCCCTGATATTTGCTTGGTAGAAATCCGCTTCCCCAATAATAGTCATAAAAAAGTTGGCCACAGGTTTTGCCTTTATCGGTGGAGGTCATGACCACATAGGCAGGAAGATCTTCTGATTCGCTTCCTAATCCGTAAGTGAGCCATGCTCCCATACTTGGCCGACCGGGGATTTGAGAACCGGTTAGTGTAAAGGTGACTCCGGGTGCGTGGTTCACCGCTTCGGTATTTAGACTACGGACAATACATAGGTCATCCGCCAAGTTTCCTATATGGGGGAGCATAGAACTGATCTCGGTTCCGCATTTTCCGTATTTTTGATAAGGTTTGATTTCCGGGACGCAGGGCCAGGCTTTATAACTGGAGGACATCGTAGAGAGACGGGTGTCTCCTCGAACAGAGACGGGTATGTCTTTACCTGCCATCTTCTTAAGCATCGGTTTCGGGTCGAGCAGGTCAATATGGGAAGGGCCTCCTCCCTGCCAAAGTACGATCACCCGCTTAGCTTTGGGTGGGAAGTTTGGAAATGAGAAACCGCCAACAGTTTTGCCCATCGCTTGGTCCTGGTTGAGTAGTCCAGCAAGAGCGGCCAATCCTATACCAGTTGATCCTTTACCTAAAAAACTGCGACGGGTTTCACTCTGTAATGGAAAGCGAGGATGAGATTCGATCATGGTAAGAAATTATTCGCGGGTGAGAGACTGGTCGAGATTAAGGATGCCAAGACAGGTAACTGTAAGGGCGGCATGTTCTTCATGGTTATAATGCTGAGCATGCTCTGCCTCGCCGACATTCAACAGTGCCTTTGCCTCCCCAGGTTCTTCGCGGTAAATGGCAAGTTGTTCATTATAGGTATTTGCGAGGATTTGCATTTGGGCGGGGGTGGGAAACTTCGATGTGACTAGTTGAAAGGCATATTCCAAGCGTTCAGATAAACGGTTCGAATGCTTGATCGCCCTTTCGGCCAAAAAGCGTGATGCCTCGACCCAAGTCGGGTCATTCAGGGTGGTCAGAGCATGGAGGGGGGTGGTTGTTCGTCCGGGCTTAACCCGGCAAGCTTGACGATCGGATGAGTCGAACATATTGGCCGGTCCAACGGTGCGACGCCAAAAAGTGTAAAGGCTTCGGCGGTATAGATCATCACCTGACGATTTAGGGTAATCGAAATTTCTTTCTTTGGTAATCGCAAGGGCTTCCCAAACTTTTTCGGGTTGGTAGGGGTAGACGGGTTGTCCGCCAATTTTCGTTGCAAGTAATCCGCTGTTGGTGAGTGCCCAATCGCGCAGAATCATTGAAGGCATACGGAAACGACTGGCTCGGCTGGCCAGGCGGTTTTCGGGGTCATTTTCTCTGTGCCAATCATTCATTTGGCTCGATTGTCGATAGGTGGAACTGGTGACAATGAGGCGGTGCATTTTTTTCTGACTCCAAGCAAGATCCTGAAATTCGACGGCCAACCAGTCAAGTAGATCAAGATGCAGGGGGTATTCACTTTGTACTCCCAAATCTTCGGATGTTTTGACCAGTCCCGTCCCAAAGAATCTTTGCCACATACGATTTACTTGAACGCGAGCAGTAAGAGGATTCTCCCGGTCGACCAACCATTTTGCCATCCCCAGACGATTCTGGGGGAGCCTTTCCTTCATTTTGGGAAGAAATCCGGGGGTGGTGAATGATACCTTTTCGCCTTTTTTAAGGTATTCACCACGTTGAAGGATGTGGGTCTCCCTCTTTTTCCTGTCATCCATTACCATCACCTTGGGTACCTGGTCCCCTTTGTAATTATTTAGTTGTTTTTCGAATCTTTTGATCTGTTGGTTGAGTTTGTCTTTTTCCTTGGACTCATTCGGGTTAAGAAATGTGATCAAGGCAGTGTTTTGGTCTTTATTAAATTTTTCAAAAGAGGAGGGCAGGGTTGCTTCCCATTTAGGCGTTGGCGTGCTTTCCCCTTTCTTTGCCCAAATAGGTTGTCTTTGTGAGTTGTAGGCGACCACCCAAAAATTTTTAAGTCGCTTTCCCACATTGCTATCGGTGCGGTTAAAAAATTGAATTCTATCGATCGGTTGCTCTGTGCCTAAATCAATTTCCAACCATGGATTGTTTTCCTCTTGGGTATGGGTCACTGAATTTTTAGAGAAGTCTCCGGATGTGTTACCATCGATGGCATTTTTCGCAGATCCATTGGGGTAATCACTACTTTGAGAGGCTTTTCCCTGTAGGGCCAAATTTTCCCGCTTGTTGAAAACTTGCACTTCTGCGAGATGGAGAAACCCTTTGGGGGTGTCATTGATAACTCGAACAAACTGAGCTTTGAAGGGTCCATTTCGGCTCGGTATTTTCCCGTTCGAGGATTCTTGAATGCGAGATATTTTCTGGCGAAGCTTGGCAATCCTGTCTTCGAAATCTTTGATTTTAATTTTGTTCTCTTCGGTAGGCATTTCGATGAAGGGGCTGGCTATGCGAATTCTGGACGACTGTCGGCCCGGACGTCCGCTTTCCGAGACTTGATTAAAGGCATCCATCATCCCGTAGTAATCCTGCATGGTGATCGGATCGTATTTGTGATCGTGACACTGCGCGCAGGCCACGGTTAAGCCTAGCCAGGTTGTGGATGTGACATCGATCCGGTCGAAGAGAATGACGAACCGTTGCTCTTCCGCAATGGCACCTCCTTCCCCGTTATTTAAATGGTTACGATTAAACCCGCTGGCAATTTTCTGATCTGTGGTGGCGTTGGGTAGAAGATCGCCTGCAAGTTGCCAAATTGTGAACTGATCGAATGGCATATCTGTATTGAGAGCTTTGATTACCCAATCCCGCCAAATCCACTGGTAGGTGTCTCCGTCCTGCTGGAAACCATTGCTGTCTGCGTATCGGGCGGCATCTAACCATTCCAGTGCCATACGCTCCCCATAGTGTGGACTGGCGAGCAGGTGATCGACGACTTTTTCGTAAGCACTTGTAGAATGATCGAAGACAAAATCTTGAACTTGCTCCGGGGTAGGGGGGAGTCCAATAAGGTCGGCGTAGAGACGCTTGATTAGGGTTGTCTTTTCAGCTTCTGCTGAGGGTTGGATATTTCTTTCTTCCAACTTGGAAAGAACAAAGGAATCGATTGAGTTACGGATCCAATTTTTTTCCCGAACTTGTGGAAGATCTTTTTTCTTAGGTGCGACGAAGGCCCAGTGTTCATTGTACTGTGCACCTTCCTTGATCCATTGTTCGAGGATTATTTTCTGTTCAGATGTCAGGATCCGGTTCGATTCAGGAGGTGGCATAATTTCATCCTCATCCTCCGAATGAATTCGATAAAATAGTTCACTGGCATTTAGGTCACCGGGAACAAAAGCGTCAGAGGCAAGTGCATCATCTCGGATATCCAAACGGAGATCGGCTTCCCTTTTGTTTCCGTCTACCCCATGGCAATAAAAACAGTTTTCGGACAGAATCGGCCGGACATCCCGGTTGAAGTCTAAAGTATTGGCCAGGCAGATTGAATGAACGAGTAAAATTGGGAGTAACTTTTTAATCATGGAGATGTTCAATAGGAGCTAATGTTTTGACTTCTTGCAAATTTAATTTAGCTCGATTTGTACAATAGAATTCTTAACACAATTATTGGGAGTCAAAAAAAGAGGTTTTAAATCACTTCCCAAGATGGATATGCGGTGTAAGCCGAAGGATAATTCCTTTGATCTCGAGATGATCATGGATTTACCTATGAAAGAATGAGTAGAACTGTGAAACTAATAAAAGCGACCAAGGCACTTTCTCAATCTGTTGGATCGCTCTCTTTTGATCTGCCAACTACCTATGTCTACAATCCTTTAGAATATGCATGGGGAATCCATCGACAGTATCTTGAATTAGCCAAAGGCGGAAAAAAGAAAGTTGTTTTTCTTGGAATGAATCCGGGCCCTTATGGGATGGCCCAGACGGGAGTGCCATTTGGCGAAATTCCGGCAGTGCGGGACTGGATGGGGTTAAGAGGCGAAGTCAAGAAGCCTAACCCAGAACACCCAAAGCGTCCAGTGGACGGATTGGAGTGTGCCAAGAGTGAAGTGAGCGGTCGGAGATTATGGGGTTTGTTTGCAGAGAAATTCCCTAAAGTCCATGACTTTTTTAAGGATCACTTTGTAGTCAATTATTGCCCGTTGGTATTTATGGAAGAGAGTGGAAAAAATCGAACACCCGATAAACTGGTTGTTTCTGAAACCAAACCATTAGAGGAACTTTGTGACCAGTATCTCCAAGAAATTGTGGAAATTTTTGAGCCTGATTGGTTGGTCGGAGTGGGTGGGTTTGCAGAGAAACGAGCGACAATTGCACTTTCCGGCATGAATGTCCAAATAGGTAAAATTTTGCATCCCAGTCCAGCGAGTCCGGCGGCTAACCGCGGATGGGCAGCAGCGGCGACAAAGCAATTGATCGACCAAGGTATCTGGAAGTAAGGTGTTTTAAGGTGACTGTTCATTGTTATTGATGAGCAAGGTTTTGAAATAAAAAAATTGCTTAAATTTTAATATCGGGCTATATCGATATTATGACATTAAGTGTTTCTTTAGAAAATGAAATTAATGACGCATCTTTGGCAGAGGCTGCGGAGTGTTTGAAGTCGCTGGCACATCCGATGAGACTTAAACTGCTTATGTTGCTGGAATCGAATCGATGGACGGTTGGTGAGTTGGCAGAAGCATGTAAGTTAAGAGATAATGTGACCTCTGAGCATTTGCGCTTAATGATGAGATGTGGCTTTCTTTCAGTTGAGAAAGAGGGGCAGAAAACATTTTACCAAATCTCAGAGCCCCATGTTTTTTCTATTTTGGGATGTATAAAATCCCGTTTTTCTTAACCTCCTACCTGTTATTAACTCATGAAAAATTTATCTGTACAAGAATCGAATCATCAACGCCTTAAAAATACCGCAAGTTCGCTCATTGATGTTCGAACACCCGCCGAATTTGGTGCGGTACACGCAGAGAGAGCTGTGAACCATCCCATGGAATCGTTTGATTTGGAACAGTTTCCGCTTTCCAAAGATGAAGAGATACATGTGATTTGCGAGTCAGGGGGGCGATCGATGAAGGTTTGTCAGAAGCTGGAAGCGGCAGGGTTTACCAAGATCGTAAATGTGGAAGGTGGAACTTCCGCATGGCAGTCGGCCGGACTTCCCGTAGTAGAAGGAAAGAAAGTCATGTCACTGGAAAGACAGGTGCGGATCGCCGCGGGGTCTCTCGTCGTAATCGGGGCGGTCGTTGGACAATTCGTGCATCCGGCTGGGTATGGATTATCGGCTTTCATCGGAGCAGGGTTGGTATTTGCCGGCGTAACTGACACCTGCGGGATGGGGATGATGATTGCCAAGATGCCCTGGAACCGGGCCTAGTAAGCATTCCTACCAGACTTCCACGGGGCCCTTGGGCACGCCGATTGCTTTTCTTTGTTTTGCCTGAAAGGCATCCTCTTCTTCCATGAAAGAGGCAACCATCGGTGCCATTTGATAACGCTTCAGCAATTCGCCCTTTTCATCGGTAAATTGTTTTCTCCATTCGAGGTAACCTGAAAGAACCTTATCAAAATCCGAACGAGAACTAATTCGTACCACTGCGGTGTTAAATGGTTTAACCGGTCCAAATCGTTTAGAATACCAGGGTGCTACTTTCCGAAACTGGAGCGATCCACGGTCTTCCCCAAATACTTCGACCATCAGGTCGTAATGCCTCCTCATAACACGGATTCTCTCTTCAAAGCTCGGTTCGGCAGGTAGTTCACCCGAAACCAAGTATTGTTGGGTGTGTAGGAAAATCCAGGGATTATAAAACGCCCCACGCCCAGCGGATATTCCATGGCAACCCGTGTGCTCGATCATGTGCTTAGCGGCTTGTGGTGTGGTCACATCTCCATTTCCTATTACCGGAATTTGATCTACCGCCTCCACAACCTGGCGGATGCCCTCCAAGTTCACAACTCCATCAAATCCTTGGGCACGGGTTCGACCATGTACAAATATGGCAGCCACGCCGGCATCTTCCAAAGCCCGGGCGAGATCCGGAGCGGTAAGGTTTTCATCATCCCAACCGAGTCGCATCTTGGCCGTGATCGGAACATCGACGGCTCCGGTCATTGCCCGAATCAAATCCTGAGTTTTGGGGAGTTCGTTCATCATGCTGGCCCCGCCTCCCGTCTTGGTAACCTTGGGGACGGGGCAGCCCATATTAACATCGATTGAATCAACTCCATGTTCCTGCAAAATAATCGATGCATCCCGCATCTCTTCTTTGACTCCGCCGAATAGCTGGACGGAGAGGGGACTATCCTGCTGGTTGGTCTCGATTAATTTGAGGGCTTTAGGGTTCTGTTCAACAAGCGAGCGGGCATTAACAAGATCGGTGGTGCAGAGATCAACCCCGCCGACTTCACGGATGACCAAACGGAAGGGCAGGTTGGTATAGCCTGCCAGGGGGGAAAGAAAAAGATTGGATCTAAGTTGTAGTTTGCCCAAAGAAAACATTAATCCTAATAATGATGGATTGGCTGTTTTTTACAATCCAACAAACTAAGTAAACTTGACATACATTTAAGGAAGCTCTGCAGTCTATTTCCGAAATAGAATAATAAGATTAATCGAGGTCAAAAATAGATATGTTATGGTCAAGAATATATAATCATAAAAATCCTCTTCGTGGATATTAGATATTATGTTCGAATTGAAAATTTTAATGTACAGCTTAGTGTAACAGACTATTAACATGGTTAGTAATCGATATATAAAAAAATATTCCATATTCCTTTTTCCTGTTGGGATGGTCTTTTTCTTTTTGATTCAGCCAGTTTTAGCCAAAAAAGAGTTTTCTATTGAGGACACCTTCAAGGCTCACTGTGTCGAGTGCCACGGGGCAAAGGGTAAGGTGAAAGGAGAAGTGAACCTTCTTTCTTTTACTCAGGGGAAGGATATTAAAAGTGATCCAGAACTGCTACAAACGGTGCTGGAAGTGATCGACTTTGGAGAGATGCCACCGGAGGAAAACCAGCCTATTGACAAAACCGAGCGAAAAATGATTGTCTCCGAGTTGAAAAAACTTTTGGAGGAATCGGTTTCAGGAGCGAATGAGGAATGGGTGAATGCTCCGATTCGTAGAATGACGCGTTTTCAATACGCTAATGCAGTGAAGGATTTATTGGATTTAAAGGTAGAAGTTTTTCCCTTACCTGAAAAGATGATGCGAGACCGGTCTGGATACTTTAAACCGGCATCCGGTAAAATGCCGTCGAAGATAACGGTAAGTAGTCGAGCTCTCGGGAAGTCCGGTCTCATTGAACCGAGAATGGATGGGGTGGCTCCATTTCCTCAGGACCTACGGGCTGAGCATGGTTATGATACTCAGGGAGATCATCTTTCTCTTTCCCCACTTCTGATGGAAGATTTCTTCCGGTTGAGTCGGAGTATCGTGAAAAGCCCTTCCTTTAACCAAAAGAACGTTGGCTCATGGACACAATATTTTGGAGAACCTAAGCCAGAGGTTAATCAAATGGCTGAACTGAAGACTCGGTTAAGCAGTCTCCTGACCTTGGCTTTTCGTCGTCCGGTTCAGGATAAAACCTTCAAGAAATATTTTTCCTATTCAAAGCAGCAATTAGATAACGGTCTTGGGATGGGGGATGTAATGAAGGAAGTATTATCTGCAATTCTGGCATCCCCGCGCTTTCTTTACCTTTACGATCAGGATGATAAAGAGAGTACTCATCCAGATTCTAGTCAAAACTTGGATTTGGCATCACGTCTGTCTTTTTTCCTTTGGGGCAGTTTGCCTGACGAGGAGCTTTTGCATGCCGCGAAAAAAGGGGTTCTTGTTGAGGAAGAGCAGTTAAGTAAGCAGGTAGGCCGAATGCTAATCGATAACAAGCTGAAAAGATTCTGTGATTCCTTCCCTACCCAGTGGTTGCAGTTGGACCGGATTATTTCAGCCGTGCCGGATGAAAAGAAGTATCGGGATTTTTATTATGCTGCCCCGTTATATCGCACGACTATGGATATGATGATGGAGCCACTCCTGCTTTTTGAAACGGTGTTGATCGAAGATCGGTCTGTCCTCGAGTTGATTGATTCAAATTATACTTTTCGTTCTGCACGGCTACGCAAATGGTATGGTGAGGAACCTAAGGGGAAACTGGGTGGCCCGGTCTCCATTCCATTTGCAAGGCAGTTAGTTGAAGATCGACGGCATGGCGGACTGATCACGAATGGGGCGGTAATGACGATGACATCCGGTCCATTGGAAACAAAACCGATTACACGGGGTGCCTGGATTGCGGGGGTCATTTTTAATTCGCCTCCGCCTCCACCTCCCGCGGAAGTGCCACCTCTTCCTGAGGAGAAAGAACTGGACGAAAGCCTTACCTTGCGTGAGCGATTTGCAGATCATCGGGAACGGGCCGATTGTGCGGGGTGTCATGAAAAACTGGACCCTTTGGGCTTTGCCTTGGAGAACTTTGATCCGGTGGGGCGTTGGCGGAAAAAATACCATAACGGGCGGGAAGTGGATGCAAGTGGAATTCTTTTCCGAACCCACGAATTTTCTAATGTAATCGAATTTAAGGATGCAATCCTGAAGGAAAAAAACCGTTTTGTCCGTGGACTTGCGGGACATCTGCTGGCCTTTGGACTCGGTCGCGAACTGAATCCTTCTGATAGCTTGGCTTTGGATGAGATTGTAGAAAGAGTGGAGGCGGAGGATTATTCGATGAAGTCTTTGATCCACGCCGTTGTCCAGTCGAAACCTTTTCGAGGTCCAAGTAGTAAACTTGCCCTGCATAAAACCAAGTGAATTTTGAAAATATGAAAACGATGACAAATATTGGCCGCCGTACTTTTCTTCGCGGAATGGGAACCTCCGCTCTTGCCCTACCATGGATGGAAAGCCTGGCGGTGGGTAGTAATCATTTTCAAATTCCTCAGCGTGCGGCTTTTTATTATGTACCCATCGGGGTGGTCAGGAAGACCTTCTTTCCGGGGGAGGAAAAGAGTGCGGTACAACAAAAGTTTACCAATGATAGTTATGATGCAGGGAGTACCCGATCAAACATCGAAGTCGGTTTGCATGACCTGCAGTTGACTCCAACCATGAAACCCCTGTCGGGGCTTAAAGATAAGGTTACTTTGATCACGGGGTTAGATCGTACTTTCCAACCGGGTACGGATGTACATGCCCAGTGCGCCTCCTGTTTTCTTTCCAGTGCCAGTCCATTTAGCCTGAAGCACACGCCTTATCCTCAGGCACGGAGTTTGGATCATATTATTGCTGATGAAATTGGTAAGGATACCCCTTTTAAGACATTAGAATTCAGTTGTAATAGTCACAAGGATAACAAGGAATCGATTCAGTTTGATAATATTTCCTGGTATGGAACGGAGCATGTGGCTCCCTCGATGCGGGATCCCTTGCTTGCTTACCGCAGGCTGTTCAAATCGGATGAACGCAGTGCTTACCAGAACATCACTGACTTGGTGCTGGATGATGCCCGTTCGTTGAAAAAGGATCTTGGCTATTCGGATCAGCAGAAATTTGGTGAATATTTTGAATCCATCCGGGCGATCGAGACGCAGATTTCGCGGTTGGATGGAATGAAAAATGAACTGAGCAAGGTCGATCTTGATATTCCGATGGACGGTAAATTGCCCCGGGGTGAATACATTCGCTTGATGGGTGACCTGATGGTTGCTTCTTTGCAGAGTGGACTGACCAATGTGGCAACCTTTATGGTGGGGCCTGAAAGATGGGATACTCCCTATTTATTCGAGAGTTTGTTCGATAAACCCAAGAGCCATCATATGATGTCCCATAACCAAGGGAAATTTGTTGAGGACCTTATCAAAGTGGATCACTTCTATATGGAGCAATTTGCCTACCTTTGCGAAAAAATGAATCGGATAGAGGAGGTTAATGGCAAGACCCTGCTGGATAATATTATGTTCACTTATGGTTCCGGATTGGGAGATGGATCGACTCACCAATACAGTGCATTGCCTATTCTCGTTGCCGGTTCCGGGGGTGGGAAGTTGATTACAGGAAAGCACCTGAATGTCTCAGCTAAGTCTGGACTGGTTAAAAAAGTCGGGGGTACTTACAAAACGCCTGAGGGTGGGGTTCCCTTGGCAAATCTTTGGCTTTCACAGGCGAATGCGATGGGTCTGAAGTTAGACCGTTTTGCAGATAGTACTGGAATGATTTCCAGTTTATTCGCTTAATTGGTGACTTTATCCCTTAGCTTACGATCGGTGACGAATGTACCAAATGGGATAAGAGTTGCGATAAAAAGGTAAACTCCAAATTTGAGTGTCCAGTTGAAATTCTTCATGCATAAGGCGAGAACTAAGCAATAAGCTACAAATAGAACGCCGTGAGCCATTCCCGTGATTTTGACGGCCATGGGCATTTCGAAATAATATTTCATTGGCATGGCAACCCCAAGAAGAAGCAGGTAGGAAATCCCTTCGATATTTCCAAGTAATCGTAAAATTTTGATCATGTAAGATTAAGAAAGTTATTTTTTTCGAATAAAATAAAGACGCGACTGCAATAGAATCGCAAATATACCGGCAATCAACAATCCAAACTGTATAGCCGAGTTAATATTTTGAGCAATTTCTTGGGGTAGTTTAACTATTTCTGCATGTTCGTACACCCAATGCATGGGGATGATAGACAGCGGATTTATAGCTAATAACTTTAAGATTAAGCCTATGTTCTCTTCTCCCCAACCAACCCCCAGAACGAGACTGGCGAGGAGCGGGGTGATCCATAGCAATCCGACAAATCCCCAGAAACCGAGGTTGAACCATTGTTCACGACTTGCCTGCAGATAAATCACAGCAAGGAGCAGGGTGCCCGCGGGGATGAGGCATAAAGAAAGAAAGGAAGAGTTTAGTACCCAGGCATCTGAATGTAATGCCAATTTGATCAAGACCGAATAGGTGAAGAGGGTAATGGCAGTAAGAATCAGCATAAGGCCTAGCCCACTGCTTTCATCTGCGATTCGTGGAATTCGGGCGAGATTGAACTTTGCGATTCGCTGGATTCCTTTGAGATAAAGGTGTCGGTTGGGACAACAAATATTAATCAGGCAGAGAATGAAGAGAAAGGAAAGAGAGAAGAAGATTCCAATCACTAAAATGAGTCCAAGAATTTTTTCTTCTTTTCCGGAGAATTCATTGGCTGACAATTCCTGCCCAATCAGTCCGCTTGCTTCCCCCTTATCAAAAAAAGTCCATAAACATCCTAGGAGTAGAAATTGAAAAATAGAGTATATGAAAAGTGCGGAAGATTTCGACAGCGCCGGCAAAGCCTGATTCCTCCATTTCCGATAACCTGTGATGAGCAGAATCAAAATGAGTAGACCCTGCATCAGAAAAGTGAAGGTGGTGGGCGAGATTGCAAAATCAAAAAAGGGAACATCCTTCCAAAAATCTGCAATGCGAGCTTCATAATCAAAGTGGCCCCTTTTCTGATACCCTTCTTCCCGAATGATAGGAAGTATTTTCCCGAAGTAGGTTGGGAGAATAGTAAGGAAAGAAAGGAAAGAAATTCCTGCCTGACCCAGTCCTGGTAGCACCACATATAACCCAAGAACGACAATGCGGGAAACCCATGAGGCAGCACGGGGTTTGGGGACCACCAAGCCGACTGCATGTGCGGTGAGGTGGTAGAGAATGACCGAGCAAAAGAAGACGGAATATAATTGAATGATGTTTCCCCACGGAAGTTTTCCCACGAGGATAGCATGTCCAAGAAAGGGGAGAGTGAATAAAAACATGTAGTACTCCCGGGCAGGGATTCCAAATATATAGCCAATGATTTTAGATAGCGGATTCATGGGAGTCATCCGTTGGTAATCGAGTAGACCGGATTCCCTTTCCTCGGCGGTAATAGAAGCAACCCGCCCAGTACCCAAAAACATTAGGTAAAACCCCTGCAAGGCGAGAAGAAATGTGAATGCATTACGGGCTCCGTTTACCGGAGAGCTTTCTCCCTTTACCCATTCTTTGGTTTGGGGGTCCTTGCTATATTTTCCTTCAGATCCCTCGAGGTAGGAGGTCAGGTAAACCGTTGAACATACGATTAGGGAGAACAGTCCGGCTGCGATCAGATGTTTGGGACGGAGGTTTTCACGGATGCCTTTTAGAATAAGTGGGTTCATCAATTTTGATCAAATTCTGAGGATCCGGATTCAATTTCCAAAAACAAATCCTCCACTTTTGATTTTCGGGTAGTAAATGAAGTAACTTTCAGTCCATGCTCAATCATTTGTGAAAGAATTCCGGGAATTTCTTCACGACCTCCTGAATGAGATATTTCAAAATGGGCTTTTGTGTCGTGGGTTTTTTTGAGTTCTGAAAGAGTAGGCCACTGTTCTACAAATTCAGTGAATTTTGTGGAGGGTTCCCAAAGTTCGACTTCCAGTACTCGGAAAGATTGCTTGCGTTGAGTGATTTCTTCGATGGATCCAGATACCACCATTTTTCCATCTCGCATGATTCCGATTTCATCACAAAGGTCCTGCAGTTCGGTAAGTACATGGGAGGAGACGAGAATGGTTTTCCCCTGATCTGCAAGTTTCCTGAGCAGCTTACGCATATCAATACGGGCCTTCGGATCAAGATTGGCTCCCGGTTCATCGAGTAGCATAACGGAGGGATCGTGAACCAATGTCTTCGCGAGCAGGGCACGCTGTTTCATACCGCGGGACAAGGATTTGCAGAGTTCCCTGCGCTTGGTGGTTAATTCAGTCTGAGCTAAGGCTTTTTCTACCTTTTCTTTCCTTTCGGCGACTGATTGTCCGTAAGCGTGGGCGAAGAGATCACAAAATTCTTCCACCCTCAAGTCGTCGTAGACTGGAGGGAAATCGGGCATGTATCCAAGCATTCGCCGAGCTTGTTCCGGTTGGTGTAGGACAGAAGTCTCTCCGAGCATAATTTCCCCGTAGGTTGGTTCGATCAAAGTGGCAATGGCCTTGATTGTGGTAGTTTTACCCGCACCATTAGGCCCGATCAGTCCAAAAACCGTACCTGGTTTTACCGAAAACGACAGATTATCTACAGCAACAAAGTCTCCGTAGTGAATTTTGAGATCTTGGACTTGGATCATGAGAGGAAGGCACGATAGGAAATTAAAAATCAAGTTAGGTCAACTTTTCCTTGCCTAAAATCACGAAAATCGGACATTGGACTATAGCAAATCAACTTATTATGAAAATATCTACAATCATCCTCTCTTCCTTCCTTATAATCTCTTCCCTTTTTGCGGAAAAAAAACTGTTTGATGGCAAAAGCCTAAAGGGATGGGATGGGGATCCAAAATTTTGGAGCGTCCAGGATGATGCAATTCTTGGGCAAACCACAAAGGATAATCCGACCAAGGGAAATACCTTTCTCATTTGGAAGGATGGAAAATTAGGAGACTTTGAACTTACGCTTGATTACAAGATTATCGCGGGAAACAGCGGGATTCAGTACCGCAGTTTTGTTAAACCGGGAAAGAATGACGGTTGGCGAATTGGTGGATATCAGGCCGACTTGGAAGCGGGTGACAAATTTTCTGGCATATGTTACGGAGAGGGCTTTCGGGGAATACTCTCTATGCGTGGTATGAAAACTACTTTAACTTTAGATGATAAGGGTAAACTTAAAAAAGATGCGAAGCAATTTGGCGATTCCGCTGAGATTGGAAAAGCGGTCAACAAAGGTAAATGGAATAAGTACAAAATAACAGCCAGAGGCTTCAATTTTCAACACTTCATTAATGGGGTTAAGACGACTGAGTTAATCGACAATGATGAGAAAACCAGGCGTAGTGATGGTTTGCTCGCTTTGCAACTTCATGCCGGACCACCAATGAAGGTTTTATTTAAGAATATTGTTCTTAAATAAGCGAAAAACCTTTAAGTATACCGCTCCTTGAACCGAGTCGATTTACGCAGCGACACGGTCACTCAACCTACGGATGAAATGCGGGCGGTTATGTCAACCGCTCCAGTAGGGGATGATGTCTTTGGGGAAGATTCAACTGTAATTGAATTACAGAATCGAATGGCTTCTTTATTGGGAAAAGAAGCTGGGTTATTTGTGCCCAGTGGAACCATGTCCAACGCCATAGCAATTCGTTGCCATACTCAGCCTGGTGATGAAATCATAACCGAAGAAAATAGTCACATTTATGTGTACGAAGGAGGAGGTTACGCTGCTCTTTCTGGTTGTTCAGTGGCCTTAGTTCCAAGTGAAGTAGGAATTATGGAGGTTAGTAATGTGGAATCGAAAATTCGAAAATCCGTGGACGGTAAAAGTCATTACCCAAACGGAACTTTAGTATGTCTGGAAAATACTTCCAATCGGGGCGGGGGAACTTTTTACCCCCAGGGAAATATTGATGGGATTGCTAAAAAAGCGAGGGCTCAAAATTGTGCAGTCCACATGGATGGGGCCCGGTTGTTCAACGCCGTGATTGCATCGGGTGTCGAGCCTTCCCGGATGGTGAGGGATTGTGATACCGTTTCAATTTGTATTTCAAAAGGTTTGGGTGCACCGGTGGGTGGTGTGTTGTTGGGTTCGAATGAATTGATCCAACAGGCACATCGGTGGAGAAAAATGTTTGGAGGTGGAATGAGACAAGCCGGAGTGATCGCGGCGGCAGGACTGTATGCATTGGATCATAACCGTGAACGTTTAGCGGAAGATCATCATCGGGCTTATCAGCTGGCAAATGGCCTGATCGATATAGATGGCATTGAAATTGATTTAAAGTCGGTACAGACCAATATGGTTTATCTTCAAACCAAGACTTCTGCAGTAGAGATCGTAAAGAAATTAGCGGATCATGGAATTGATGTATTGGCGATTGAGTCGAACCTTATCCGTTTGGTGACTCATTTGCATATCGGAGACGAAGATATAGAAAAAACTATTCATGTATTTCAAAAAATTTCTGATCCTCTTGGTTAAATGAATAAAGTTGTTTTGGCAGGTGGGTCGGGTTTTTTGGGACAGGCCCTAACGAAGTCTTTTTGCAATGAGGGAGTGGAGGTAGTAATCCTAAGTCGGGGTTCAGGAAAGAAGACTTCAATAGGAAGATATGTAAGCTGGGATGCTCAATCGTTGGGTGAGTGGACAAATAAACTGGAAGGAGCTGATGTCGTAATTAACCTGACCGGGCGTTCCGTTGATTGCCGTTACACGAAAGTAAATCGAGATCTCATTTTAAATTCCCGGGTTGATTCCACCCGAGTACTGGGCGAGGCGATTTCGCAATTACAACGAGCCCCCAAAGTTTGGCTTAACGCCAGTACTGCGACCATTTACAATGACTGTCGTGGTTCCTCTGTACCGCACGATGAAACGAGTGAGGGAAATGCAAAGGGATTTTCGGAAGATGTGGGGCGGGCATGGGAAAAAACTTTTTTGGACGGGCAGCATGAAGGAGTTCGTCAGGTCGCAATGCGGATTAGCTTTGTATTGGGCCAAGAGGACGGAGCCTTTCCGGTGTTGCGTAGATTTGCCAAGCTGGGCTTAGGGGGAGCACAAGGCCCGGGAACGCAATGGATGAGCTGGTTGCACATTGACGACTGGGTAGGTATTGTCCGATTTCTAATTGAAAATGAGTCGATTAAAGGCCCAGTTAATCTAACCGCCCCCAATCCGGTTACTAATGCTAACTTTATGAAAGAAATGAGAAAACATTTTGCCCCGCTCGGAATTGGCCTACCTGCTCCCAGTTTTGCGGTTCATATCGGTTCACTCTTTTTAGGTACTGCTCCAGAACTAGTCCTCAAAAGTAGAAAAGTGGTATCGAGGATTCTAAAAGATAACAGTTACAACTTTAAATACCCCACCTTAGCTACCTGCCTCCAGAACTTACGGGTCGGACCTGAATAATAAAATTCATATAATTTGATTTAACATAATAGATCTTCATTTATTTTCTGACACGATATTGAATTTTTTATTCACAAAATTCCTTTGTGATTGAACATTTTCGATTCATTCTAATCAAATAGGAATATAAGTCCCTTCCTTATGATTCGTACAGTATTTTTAATCCCATTCTTTTTACTGCATTCTTTTTTTGCTTTTGCAGAAAAGTCTTTCACTCATGATGTCGTGATTTATGGGGGTACCTCGGCCGCAATTAGCGCTGCGGTACAGGTTAAGAAAATGGGAAAGTCAGTGGTGGTGGTTTCTCCTGATCAGTATTTAGGGGGTCTATCAAGTAGTGGTTTAGGATGGACGGATAGTGGAAAGAAAGAGGCAATTGGGGGGATCGCACGTGATTTCTACCATCGAGTATGGAGGCACTACCAGAGTGTTGATTCGTGGAAATGGCAAAAAATGGACGAGTATGGCAATCGAGGGCAGGGTGCACCTGCAATTGATGGTGACCGCAGGACGATGTGGATCTTTGAACCCCATGTTGCTGAATTGATTTTTGAATCATGGGTAAAGGAATATGAATTAGAGGTCTACCGAGAGGAAAGGTTGGACCGAGAAAATGGCGTTCAAAGAAAGGGGGGAGAAATTATCTCAATTTCTACCCTTTCTGGAAATACATACAATGGATCCGCTTTTCTTGATTGTACTTATGAGGGAGACCTTATGGCCTCTTCAGGAGTTAGTTATTTCGTGGGACGAGAAGCGAACTCAGTTTATGGTGAATCGTTAAGTGGTGTGCAGACTAAGAATGCGCGATCCCATCAATTCAAGGCGAAAATTGATCCCTTTATCATTGAAGGGGATCCAAGCAGTGGCTTATTAGCTCGAATTAGTTCGCAGTCTCCTGGCAAAGATGGACAGGGAGATTTTAAAATGCAGGCTTATAACTTTCGTTTGTGTTTAACTCAAGTGGAGGAGAATCGAATTCCATTTCCAAGGCCTGACCAGTACGACCCCACACAGTACGAACTCTTACTGCGGACATTGATTCAGGGTTCTACTCATGTATTTGGGAAGTTTGATCCGGTTCCAAATGCCAAGACAGATACGAATAACCATGGTCCATTCAGCACAGATAATATCGGAATGAATTATCTATACCCAGAAGCGGGTTATCAGGAGCGGGCGGAAATTATCCTCGAGCATGAAAGGTATCAGAAAGGCTACTTTTATTTTTTATGTAATGATCCTCGCGTACCCGAAGATATTCGCAAAAAAATGAACACCTGGGGGTTGGCGAAGGACGAATTTGAATCGAACGGTCATTGGCCTCACCAGATTTATGTACGAGAAGCGAGGCGCATGGTTAGTAATTTCGTAATTACTGAATTAAATCTACGCGGAAAGTCAGATACCCCGCGTTCGATTGGAATGGGGTCTTACACCATGGATTCCCATCATGTTCAGCGCTATGTAGCCAAAGATGCAAACGGCCTGTCGTATGTTCAAAATGAGGGCGATGTACAGGTTCATCCAGGCGGGCCGTATCAAATTTCCTATGGTTCTATTATTCCAAAGGCTGATGAGTGCAGTAATTTGTTGGTTCCGGTTTGTATCTCTTCCTCCCATATCGCATTTGGTTCAATTCGGATGGAACCGGTCTTTATGATTTTAGGCCAGTCTGCAGCGACCGCAGCCGTTCTTGCGATCGAGGAGGAAATTCCCGTTCAGGATATCTCCTACGACAAGTTGAAAACTCGATTGGTGGACGATGGACAAGTGATTGAATTGGAAAAATCAAACCGAGTTGCTTTTGGGCGGGGGATCGATCCCTCCCAAATGAGCGGTCTGGTTGTGGACGGTGCAAATTTAAGTTTCGAGGGGGAGTGGGTCGAAAGTACATCACTCCGTCCTTTTGTGGGCTATTCTTATTTCCATGATGGAAATGGAGGGAAGGGGATGCGATCAGCTTGTTTTCCGTTTAAGGCACCAAAAGAAGGTCGGCACGAAATAATGGTTTCGTATGTAGCTTCAGGAAACCGAGCAGGAAAAGTTAGATATGAAATTAAGGATGAAAAAAAGTTATCTTCTGTTGTCGTAGATCAGAGAAAAGAGGGAAGTACAGATAATTTATGGCATTCATTGGGTTCTTTTGTTTTTAAAAAGGGTGAGAAATATGACCTGAAAGTTTTTAATGAGGATACCGAGGGTTATGTAATTGTGGACGCTGCTCATATTATCCCGCTTGATTAGTAATCAATTGAAATAACATTATTTTGAAACTTTTCTTTTGTTCGTCCGTTTTTAAGGACAGAACACATGCAAAGCGTACCCAATCCTTTATTTTCTCATGGCACTCTACTTGAAATGAGTGAGAATCAAGATCGTGAGAATTGTTTACTGAGCGACGACCAGTTGCTGATGAAAGAAGTTGGGGAAAAATGTCCTGTTGCAATGGAGAAAATAATTACTCGATGGAAGGATGGACTCTTTCGCTTTTTTGATCGTTCACTTCAAAACAAGGCAGACGCGGAGGATTTGACTCAGAAAGTTTTTATTCGGGTATACCAATCAGCTTCTCGATACCAACCGAAGGCAAAATTTTCCACCTACCTTTTCACGATTGCAAGAAATTTACTAATCGATGAAATAAAGAAATCAAACCGTCAGCAAATTTCGAGTTATTCGGATGAATTAATCCAAGGCCAAATCGTGCAGCCAACCAATGAGGCACAAGAATGGAATGAAATACTTAATTTTGCCATGAAGGAGATACCCGAATACTATTCAACCGCATTATTACTGCGCGTACAAAGGGAGCTTAGTTATATGGAAATCGCAGATATTATGAAAGTGTCCGAATCAAGTGTTAAAACTTGGATTCATCGGGCACGCACCCATTTAAGGAAAACTCTTCAAGAATATAGAAAATAAGATGAAAAATAAGAATGATCCTGAAAAGGTAATTGAGGATTTCCTTTCGAATGAAAGTGCATCATTGAATGAAGGATTCACTGAATCACTTCTTGTTGATATTGAGAAACTCGACTTAGAAAATAAATCAGTAAGTCGAGGGGTTCATTATTTCATTCCTTTTGCCTCAATTGGAGTAGCATTTTGTGCATTATTATTTATCATCCCTTTATTCGATTTAGAAGTTACAGTTGATAATCAAGAAAATGTTGCCCTAGAGCCTAACTCCTTACCATCTTACTTAAATGATTCGGAGAAAATAATAATTGAAGATCTCATGGCAATTCCAGAAAAATTGAATGTTCCTGAAAGTTTTTTGAGTGAACAAACCTATGATTTGCTGGTGTTGTTAGATTCCTAATATAATAATTTCAATGAAAAATATTATTCCTCATTTCATTCTTTTTACTCTGTTCTTTTCATTGAATATAACTTTTGGAAGCGACGATAAAAAGCGGGATAATTCGCGGATGCAGAAATCAGAAATAAGGAAACACTTTTTGGATGAAAATCAGTCCAAGAAGACCTCTCGAGGAGTTCCGTTATTTCCAGGTGCCAATCAAGTCGATTTGCTTCGTTCGTTGTTGGATGCACCTCCTGAAAAGCTCAGGATTTTAAGACAAACGATTGAACGAGTTGAGGGTATGAGCCTGGAGCGAAAAAAAGAGATTAAACATCGACTTAGGAGTCTAAGGAACTTAAAGCCTGAGGTCAGAACGAAAGAACTCAAAATGCTTCGTCATCGACAAAATATCCTTGGTAAATATTGGCAAACCCTGGAGCCAGTAAAGCGAAAGGAAGAAATGAGGAAATTTTACAAACTGTGCTTGGCCGACCGGACTCAGTATTTTAATACTATCAAGGCAGAACATTAGTGTAGTCCTCTATACTATGGTTTAAATGTGAATAGGTTTGTTTTCTCTATTGAGAAAATTCTTCAATCCAGTGTTTTTGCCTTGCAGGGTGTGCTTGAAGTTTATTTTATTTTGAAAAATTTAATATTATTCTTTTTTTACCATGACTAAGAGCTACCAAAAAACCTACCACTATTCACGACGCACATTTCTGGGGGCAGCCGCGTCTACTGCGTTTGCTTTTAACTTTTTCCCGTCAAGAGTTTTCGGTGCAAATAGTAAGCTGCAAGTTGCGGGGATCGGAGTGGGGGGAAAGGGGAAGAGTGATTTTGATCATGCAGCGGTTCATGGCGATGTCGTGGCTGCCTGTGATATCGATTCCCGCAGGTTGGATGTAGCGTTAAGAAAGCATCCAGATGCGGTCAAATTTTCTGATTATCGAGAATTACTAAGCCAGTATGGAGATAAGATTGATGCACTTACAGTCAGTACACCAGATCATACCCACGCACCTGCAGCAATGATGGCAATGCAAAAGGGGATCAATGTGTATGTGCAAAAACCGATGACACACACTGTTTGGGAAGCTCGTCAAATGACCACCCTAGCAAATGCAAAGGGAATTTGCACGCAGATGGGAAATCAAGGAACTGCAGAGAATGGCCTTCGTCAAGGAGCGGAATACATTCGTGCCGGAGGATTAGGGAAGGTAAAAGATATACATGCGTGGACAAATCGTCCTGTTTGGCCACAAGCTCCAACAATTACAGCTCGCCCAAGTGAGGCTGAGGATGTACCGAGTCATGTCGATTGGGATTCATTTGTTGGACCTGCACCGATGAGACCCTACCACTCCTGTTATGCACCATTTAAATGGCGAGGATGGTACGATTATGGCACTGGTGCGTTAGGTGATATGGCTTGTCATACCACCAACCTCGCTTTTATGGGATGCGAACTTACCCAGCCGACTAAGGCGGAGTCAGTAAACACGGGTCCTATTAATGATGAGACTTATCCTTCCTGGGCCAGTATTAATCTATATTTCCCCAAGACTGAAAAGCGTGGGCCAATCAAATTCCATTGGTATGAAGGAAAAGTGGGTAATAATGGGAAGGATAATAAAGGAGTGAAGAATCTACCCCCAATGGATCTTTTTCATGGTCAGACTCCTAAAAACAGTGGCCTTCTTATTGTGGGCACAGATGGGATAATGTATTCTCCCAATGATTATGGAGCCGATTGGTTGGTATACAAGGGCGGAAAATGGCACAAGAAAAATGAAGTTGAATTGCCCGAACAATCGATTGCCCGAAATGGTCGAGGAGACGCGGGGATGAAAGAAGAATGGGTGAAGGCAATTCGGGAAAACAAGCCTGAAATTGCTCTCTCCAACTTTAACTATGCCGGGAATTTAACCGAGGCTATTTTATTGGGTAATGTTGCGATGCGAGTGGGTGGAGAATTTAAATGGAATGCCAAAAAACTCACCACTAATCGCAAAGATGCAAATCAATTGATTTCTAAAGCGTATCGCTCCCAGTGGGGTTTTGTACCCGCTTAATACCTTTTTTCTTTTACTCACTTTAGATTCTTTGCCTTTAGCTTGGCAAAATATGGTAGTGTCGATTCAATTGTATAGAATTTATTTTATCTGAGCTAATTTCTGATAATTGGCATCGTTCGGGCTATAAAATTTGCTTTTGTAACCTATTGCTTCAATCTATGTAAATCAACCGAGCGTTTTAATTGTAAGCAAGGTAGTAATTGGCTTTTTTCTAATTAAATTGTAATGAATGTACCCTATTATCAAGTTAATGCATTTTGTAAGGATTCCTATTCTGGGAATCCCGCTGGTGTATGTATTTTAAAGGATTGGCTGTCGACTGACGAATTACAAAGTATTGCCGCACAAACACATTTACCTGAAACTGTATTTCTTTTTTTAAATTCCCCCAACCAATGGTCAATCCGTTGGTTCTCTCCGTTAGTAGAAATCGATCTTAGTGGGCACGGGACATTAGCGGCTTCTCATATACTGTTTGAAGAAGGTTTCTCTGAGGGTGCCAAATCAATATGCTTTTCTTCCAGTAGCGGAGAATTAAAAGTAACTAAGCTCGAAAATGGTGCCTTATCTTTGGCACTACCTTCGTTACCATCCCGAATCTGTGTTGCTTCCCCATTACTCGTTGAAGGCTTAGGAGCCTATCCGAATGAAACTTACATCGGTCTAGATTGTTTATGTGTATTTTCTGATGAATCAATTGTGCTGGATATGCAACCCGATCCCATTCTCTTAAAACGAATTACAGGTGCGCGTGGAATTATTGCTACTGCCTTATCTGCCGACCCCAAGGTTGATTATGTTACGCGCTATTTTGCTCCTGCTTGTGGGGTGGATGAAGACGAGGTGAGCGGTTCAATTCACTGCGTTCTTGTTCCTTACTGGAGTAAAAAGCTTGGGAAGGATACCCTTCGGGCAAAGCAATTATCTCCCCGCGGTACTTCATTCAAATGTGGGGTGAGCAAAAATGGAATATGGGTGGAGGGAAAAGCAGATACTTTTATGAGAGGGCATATCTCAATCTAGTTTTCATTTTTCCTTCGAGAGGAAAATTTTATATGTTTCATCTCAAGTTAGCTTTTGGGGTAACAATTGATTGTACTATTGAATAAAATCTCACAGGAAAGCCTCAACTCTGGATTAAGAATATGGCTTAATTATAAGCATCATTGCGGATTTTAATTTTAGAAATCTCACTTTGTCCCTTGTCTCAAGATTAATTGAGATCAGTATTGATTATATGCCTTCCTTTTTTCGAAAAATCTCCATCCAGGTTTTCCTCCTCTTTGGTACCTGCTTGCTTCCTTTTCTTTGCGAGGCAGAAAAAATGAAGAAGATTAGTTTTCATGATGACATTCGACCTATTTTTCAGGCCAATTGTAATGGGTGTCACCAACCTGCAAAAATGAAAGGAGATTATTTGATGACTCATTTCCTCTCTTTATTAAAGGGCGGAGAAACAGGTAAACCCGCAGTTGTTCCTGGTAAGCCTTTTGTTAGCTATCTGATCGATCAAATCAAGATTAACCCAGACGGATCTTCCGAGATGCCTAAAGGGAAAAATGCAAAGGCATTGCATCCCACAGAATATAAAAAAATTGTACAGTGGATTGTGGAAGGTGCGAAAGATGATTCTCCTGCCAATTCCGGGCCGAAATACAGCATGGAAAATCTTCCTATCTATGAAATACCGCCATTAATTCTTTCTCTCGATTATTCTCCTGATGGTAAATACCTTGCCCTGTCAGGTTTCCATGAGGCTATTATATACAAATCAGACGGGAGTTCGATTGTAAAAAGATTGGTCGGGATGTCCGAACGGATTGAAGCGGTTACTTTTTCTCCGGATGGAAAGAACCTGGCATTAGCAGGGGGACAACCGGGAAGAATGGGAGAGATCCAAGTTTGGGATTGGAGGGTCCAAAAATTAAAATTATCTCACTCCGTAACTTACGATACGTTATACGGGGTGTCGTGGTCACCGGATGGTACATTGCTTGGTTTTGGAGGGAGTGATTCATCAGTTCGAGTTATTCAGTCCACCGATGGAAAACAAATTTCCTACATGTCTGGACATGATGACTGGGTGAGGGGGACTGTTTTTTCGGAAGATGGAAATTCGATTTTTTCGGTAAGCCGTGACAAAACAGTGAAGCAAACTGATGTAAAAACAGAAAGGTTTATCGGTAATGTAACCACCCACACACCCGGGATTTTGAGTGGAGGACAGAATTCAATCGCGGTACGACCTGGGAAAACCGAGTTATTGGTGGGGGGTGCTGATGGTAAACCAAAATTATTTAGACAGGCGACAAAGGCGGCACCGGCAGGTGGAGGAAATCCCAATCAAATCCGTGAATATAAATCTCAAATTGGACGAATTTTTTCAGTCTGTTTTAATGCAAAAGGAAACCTTGGCTTTGCTGGAAGCAGTTTGAATGGGAAGGGAGAAATTTCTTGCTTTGAGATCGAGTCGGGCAAGGAACTATGGAGGAAGCAAATACCAAATTCTGCCATCTATTCTTTATCCTGCTCACCTGATGGTAAGACCTTGGCATCAGGGGGATATGATGGATTAATTCGTTTACACAAAATATCATCCGGTGAAATCTTTCGAAAATTCATCCCCGTTCCCATTAAGAAAAAGTCCGGACAGGTGAACAATCTACTATTTTCAGTAAAGCAATCTGAACAGTCTTTGGAGGTGACCGAGTCTTTAAAAAAGGGAGCTGAGGTTGAAAACCTTATTCTTGAACCCAAGACTATATCCATTTCCCGGGCAATTGATTATTGCCAACTTTTGTTAAGTGCAGACTTACAAGGAGGAGGAAGAGTGGATGTTACTCGCATGGCAAAATGGAGAGTAAAAGGAGGAATCGGGACTGTGAATAAGAGAGGATTATTTTCACCGAAGAAAGATGGGAGGGGCGTGCTTGTTGCCCATTTTGCAAATCGGGAAGTTTCAATTCCCGTTCAAGTTGCTGGAATGACAGCGAATTGGGAACCTGATTTTATCGAAGATGTAAATCCCATTATTTCTAAGCTTGGTTGTAACTCAGGGACCTGTCATGGGGCAAAAGATGGAAAGAATGGATTCAAACTCTCTCTCCGAGGCTACGATGCATTGTATGATGTTCGTGCATTTACCGATGACATGGCCTGTCGAAGGGTAAGCGTGGCCTCGCCTGATAGTAGCCTTATGCTGTTAAAAGCTTCGGGCAGGGTACCACATGAAGGCGGTCAATTAGTTGATTCTAATTCAAAATACTATCAGGTAATTAAAGCATGGATCGCGAATGGAGCTCCTCTTGCTACTAATGCAGTGCGAGTAAAGAAGATTGAATTATTTCCCCAGAATCCAGTTGTTCAGGAAATTGGCTCGACCCAGCAAATGAGAGTAGTAGCCAGCTTTTCCAATGGTAAGATACGGGATGTTACACACGAGGCATTTGTTACCAGTGGAAATGGAGAAGTAAGCGAACATGACGAATTGAGTTTAATGACGACACTTCGTAGAGGAGAGGCACCTATATTAGCCCGTTATGAAGGCCGGTATGCCGCAACTACCTTAACGGTCATGGGGGATCGTAAGGGATTTCAATGGAAGGAACCTTCCTCCAATAATAAGGTGGATCAATTAGTAGCCCAGAAGTGGAAGCGGATGAAAATACTTCCCTCGCCAATAAGCGGCGATCTTGAGTTTCTTCGTCGGGTTTACCTCGATTTAACTGGTCTCCCTCCGAGTCTTGATCAGGTTTTAGATTTTACCAAGCAAAAGGGAGTTTCCCAGTTGAAACGAGATCAATTGATCGATCAATTAGTAGGGAGTGAAGACTTTCTTGAACACTGGACCAATAAATGGGCCGATTTACTGCAAGTAAATGGAAAGTTTTTGGGACGAGAGGGGGCAACTGCCTTACGCACTTGGATACGGGCAGAAATGGAAAAGAATACTCCCTATGATCAATTTGTTCGAAAAGTAGTAACTGCCTCGGGTTCGAATAAAGAAAATCCGCCCGCATCGTATTTTAAAATCTTGAGAACCCCCGAGGATACTATGGAGAATACAACCCATTTATTCCTCGCTACTCGATTTAACTGTAATAAATGCCATGATCATCCATTTGAAAGATGGACTCAAAACCAGTATTACGAAATGGCCGCCCATTTTGCTCAATTTAAATTGTCAAAGGATCCGGCTTCAGGGAAAAACGAGATTGGTAAGACTGCGGTTGAAAGAGGAAAACCACTTTATGAGTTTGTAAAAGATGTAAAATTCGGAGAAGTGAAACATGAACGAACGGGTGAGGTGGTAGCACCCGATTTTCCTTATCCGGCCCAATTTGCAGAGAAATCTGGAATGTCCAGGCGGGAAAAATTAGCGGCATGGATGACCTCACCCAGTAATGCCTATTTTGCAAAAAGTTATGTGAATCGAATTTGGGGCTATCTTTTCGGGATTGGAATAATCGAACCAATTGATGATATCCGAGCAGGAAACCCTCCCAGTAATCCAAAACTTTTAAGTTATTTAGAGAAAGAGTTTATCAAGAGTGATTTCAATATAAGGCACATCATTAAAATACTATGTAAATCAAGAACATACCAGCTTTCGGTCGGTTCCAATAGCTGGAATGTGGATGATACCATCAATTTTTCTCATGCCCACCCCCGCCGCTTACCTGCCGAGACTCTGCTCGACGCGGTGTATCAAGTAACAGGTTTCAAAAGTAAGTTTCCAGGAGTTCCGGCCGGTACCCGTGCCGCATCGCTGCCAGATGTGGGTATCAAGCTGCCAGATGGTTTTTTGGGAACTTTTGGCCGCCCTGCCCGTGAAACTTCCTGTGAATGCGAACGTAATGGTGAGCTTCAGTTGGGGCCGATTATGGCTCTTGTCAGTGGACCCACAGTAAACAACGCGATTTCAGACCCTAATAATGCAATCACAAAAATGGCCAAGGCTCAACAGGATGACCCCACATTAATAAACGACTTATTTCTTCGTATACTGAACCGTCCGGCAACGGAGAATGAGATCGCACAAAGCCTGCAATTATTTAACGATCAATTGCAGAACGACCATCTGAGTTTGATTAAACAATTGAGAGAAGAAGAGAGGGGTATCAAAGAATCGCTTAACGCAAAAGAAAGAGAGCGAGAACTTGCCATTAGTCAGGCCAGTTCTGAGATTAATGATTACAGGAAAAAAACTGCAAATGCGGTTAAAGTTGCTTCGGAAAAGCGAAAGCTGGAAATCAAAAAAGCAAAAGATGCGGTCACTTTATTTGATCAAACACTCCCGGCAAGATTGTCTAAATGGGAAGATGAGTATTCGAACGGAATAAGTAAGTGGGAAAACTTGAATATGGGGAAGGTTACTTCCCAAATGCCGGGGGTCAAATTCGAGCCTCAAAAAGATGGATCCGTATTCGTAGGTGGTCGAAGTGCAAAGGGTAGTTATGTTGTGAATACCACAACTAATTTATCCTCGATAACAGGAGTCCGAGTGGAGGCGATGACCGACCCAAGGCTTCCCAAGAAAGGCCCGGGACGCTCTCCTGGGGATGGGAATTTTGTTCTTACTGAACTCGAAGTTCATTCAAAACCCTCGCATAATTTAAAAGATTGGGAAGTAAAGAGTGATTGGAGCTTTGGAACAAGGGGAGGGGGAAATAAATGGTCCCCTGGATTACAAACAAATTTTCAAGAATCAAACGACAGTATTCTTTTGTCCCAAAGCATTCCAAGTGGAAAGGTTAGATCGGGAAATTTTTATCATATTGGACCGTTTGTCGGGGTTGGCTTTGATGAAAAAGCGGGGCCGGAAATCGACTATACTTTTGATGAGAATAAGGTTTTTAAGCATGGTGCTATTGAACATAATTGGAAGGTAAGGACAGATTGGAAAGAAGGTGTGTTATATGGCACTGTTTTCTCCGCCGAAAATTCTTCTAATTATTTAATGAAAGTAATTAATGCGGATGCCCCTACAAAAATTCCTTTAAATTTGGGCAGTGATGACGGAATAAAAGTTTATCTTAATGGCCAGTTGGTTTTGGGAAATAATATCGGACGAGGTGCAGCTCCAGATCAGGAAAAAATAACTCTTGCCCTGAATAAAGGACGAAATCTTGTGCTTCTTAAAATTTATAATGGGGGAGGAGCATCAGGGTTTTACTATAAGTCGGGAGCAGAGCAAGTTCCTAAACCCAGTCTGACAATTGATCTTTCCTGTAAAAAGGGAAGTTTTGCGATCGAGTTGATGGCGAAGGCAAAGAAATCTGTTGTTGCTCAAGTAGGGTGGAAAACAAAAGCGGAATCCTATTCCCAGCAAAATCTTTCCTCAGGCTTGAAGATTCAAAAATCAAGTGATTGGAAATCATACCGGCTCGATTTTGTTTCACTGCAAGATTTAAAGGGTATTCAGCTTCTATTGGATAATGGAGTAGCAATCCGTTCGCTTAAGCTATATCGAAATGAAGTCCCCCTTAAGCTTTCCTTTGAGAACGCATTAGCCACATTTAGCCAAGGTGGATACCCGGTTGTATCGGCCGTAGATGGCAAAGTGGCTCCCAGTCGAAATGGGTGGGCGATTTCTCCTCAAATGGGCAATGTCCATTATGCCTCATTTCAGGTTAAGGAAAAAGTTTCATTTAAAGGTCCTGTTCATTTAACTTTTACATTAAAACAGCAGTTTCAAAGTGGTCAGCATTCTCTTGGCCGTTTTAGATTGGCCGTTACTAATGTCCCTCCTCCGGTGTCATATGGATTACCAGAGGAGGTGAAAGATATCTTTGCCGTTGCTAAAAATAACCGTAGTTCGGATCAACTTAAAACCCTTTCCGATGCCTTCAAAAAGAGCAATTCCGAAAGAGTATTGCTTGCCAAGTTGCTTAAGGAGGCAAGCAAGCCACTGCCCAAAGATGCTCAACTGGTAAAATTGGAAGGAATTTTAACGGAGGCAAAAAAGCCGATTCCCTTGCCACCTGAAGTTGCTCGTTTACGCAGAGCCGTTTCACTTAGCAAAGGGCACTTGCAAAATAAAAGGCTGATCGGCGCTCAAGATTTGACTTGGGCCTTAATTAACACACCTGCCTTTCTTTTCAACCGGTAGTGCGAAATAGTTACAACTTTGAAACTTTAAAAAACTAAATTAGGATAATATTATGATTGGAATACCTGGACAATTAGGACGAGATTTATGTGATGCTCACCTGCCGATGAGTCGAAGGGATGTGTTAAAAGTTGGAGGCTCAAGCATGTTAGGTTTATCCCTTGGAGCTATGTTGCAAATGAAAGCATCTGCGAATCCATTGGGTGGAGGTGGACCGGGTTGGGGGAAAGCGAAGAGTGTGATCATGATATATTTACAGGGCGGACCCAGTCATTTAGACCTTTGGGACCCCAAACCAGATGCACCTGATAATGTACGAAGTATATTTAAACCGATTTCCACTAAGATTCCAGGGGTTAATTTTACTGAGCTTTTACCCCAGTTGGCCAAGGTAAATGATAAGTTCACCATGATGCGCTCAGTCAGTTATACACCGAAAGGACTTTTTAATCATACTGCAGCGATCTACCAAATGATGACGGGGTACACCACAGACAAGGTTAGTCCTTCTGGTCAGCTTGAACCGCCCAGTCCCAAAGACTTTCCTAATTTTGGATCTAATATTATACGGATTAAACCTACTTCAGAGCCAATGCTGCCTTTTGTTATGCTTCCTCGGCCTCTTCAGGAAAGCGGCGTGGTTGGTAAAGGAGGAACCGCTGGTTTCTTGGGCAAAGCTTATGACCCATATACTCTTTATCCGCCGGGTGATGATATGGATATGGAGAAAATGGCCAAAGTTCGGGTAGATGATCTACAGATGAGACCGGATATGTTTGGAGTTCGTTTAAATAGACGGGCTAAATTAAGAGATGCCATGTCCGATGCCATGCCTGTGATTGACAAGGCGGTAGAGAAATACAATTTAAACCAGCACTATGATCGGGCACTTGAATTAGTTGCATCAGGACGTGCGAGGGAAGCATTTGCACTGGATCAGGAACCTGACTCGACTCGAGATTCTTACGGGCGTAATACATTTGGACAGAGTTGTCTCCTCGCCCGTCGTTTGGTGGAGGCGGGAACCCGCGTTGTTGAGGTAATTTGGCCGAAGGTTGCGAATTCGGATAACCACTCCTGGGATACTCACAAGGATTTACCAAAACGAATGAAAAATCAATCTGCCCCTATGCTCGACCGCGGATTATCTGGATTAATGACTGATTTAGACCAGCGTGGCTTGCTTGATGAAACAATGGTCGTGTGCGTTGGAGAATTTGGCAGGAGTCCAGAAAAAGGGGTTAGTACATCAGGGAATGGAAACGATGGAGGGAGTCGTGACCACTGGCCCTATTGTTATACTGGAATAATTGCCGGTGCGGGTATAAAAAGAGGATATGTACATGGTGAGTCTGATAAGACTGGATCTGCTCCGCTGGACAAACCCATTCATCCCCGCGAATTATTGGCAACGATTTATCACGGTTTTGGGATTGATCCGGAAACGATTGTCTATAACCACTTGAATCAACCGCGCGAGTTGGTGAAAGCACAAGCGGTTACTGAGCTTTTCAGTTGATTGGAGAGCTCGGTTTCGTTTTTACCTTTTGCTCATGAAAGCACAACTCTTCGCGTTGCGTTTTTTACTAGTACTGGAACTTTTTTGTTTCGTAGCTTGTCGCTCCAGAATTAAACCGGAGAGTGCGGATCGTGAAGTCCGTGAACTTTTGAAAGATGTTCCTGGTTTTAATTGGGAATTAAGTAATAAATCTAGATTGAACCCCCAGCAAAGTACTCCTTTTCCATTCGCTCCTCGCGATGATCCTGATTCGAGAAAGGTTACCGAATTAGTGCAGGAAAAAAGTGCTTATCCGGATGGTAATTCGACTGATTTATTAGTTGGTATTCAATGGAAGGATTCACTTCCAATCGATGAGGTTGGGGTTGTTCCATTGAATTTAGAAAATGCGATGTCCCTTGCGATATTGCATTCATCGGAACTTCAAAGGCAAAAAGAAAACCTCTACCTTTCCGCTTTGGATGTTACCTACGAAAGGTTTCGATTAGAGCCCAATTTATTTGGGGGAGTCTCAGCAGAGGCGGACCAAGAAATGGGAGAAGATGAAGTGGTAATTAAATCACGGACTCAAGTGGGAATTCGCGGGATGGCAGGGCAGGGCGCCAATTGGGTTGTTTCATTAGCCAATCGCCTGACTTTCGATTTAAGTAATGGAGAAGGGAAGGTGGGTGGTTCTTTAGCTAATCTTACTATCACTCAACCCCTTCTTCGTGGTGCGAGTAAAAGGGTTTACAAGGAAAGACTTACTTTGGCTGAACGACAATTATTGGCAGATGCTCGTAGATTAGAGCAATTTAGACAGGGCTTCTTTCTTGATGTAATTACTGGTAGTAATCCAGCGGAAGGAGTTGGTTCTTATGGGATTCCTCGATCCCCGTCTTTTTCAAGTTCTGTATCCGGTTATTTAGGATTGGTTCAAGAGGTACAAAGAATCAGAAATCAAGAAGCAAATGTGGCCAAGTTAAGGGATAGTCTTGTCCAATTGGAATCGGCATTTGAGGCCGGTAGGATTGGAAACCGACTTCAGGTTGATCAAGCAAGACAGGCACTTTATAACGGCCAAAGCGGACTTCTTGCAGCCAAGTCGTCTTTTGATAATAAATTGGATGGCTATAAAATTTTTTTAGGACTCCCTCCTGATTTAATGGTTCGTGTTGAGGATGATTACCTCGAGCATTTTCGCCTGACTGACCCTACTCTTGTAAAGATACAGGATGAAATTAACGAATTACTTCAAATTATTCGTAATCCCGATTTAAATCTCGAACTAGTTCAAATCGAAGATTACGGGAGACAAATAATGGCAATGAAGGATTCTACTGATCAAAGTTTATTTGGATTACAAAAAGATTTGGCAACGCTCGTGATTCAATTACCTCAACGAAAAAAATGGTATGAGAACTTACGCAATCGTTCTGATTTAAAAGAACTAGGAATGGAGAAAAACGCATTTCAAGATAAGGTATTGGAGCAAATGGTTGTGGATTTAAACAACACAAGCGTAAGGCTAAACGAAGAACTTTCCGTTCAATGGGATTTTTTGGATGAGTGGTTCAACTCGTTATCCACAACTCCGCCTGAGAATAAGAGAGGTATTTTGGCAAAACATTTAAATAATTTAACCGGAGTTGTCCTTGAACTTTCCCTTGCCCGTGCATCAGTCCGACTCGAGTCGATCGTGATGATTGAGGTGTCAGTTGATCCCAAGAATGCACATGAGGTTGCATCAAAAGAACGGTTGGACTGGATGAATGCCCGGGCAGCCTTAGTCAATACTTGGAGAATGTCGGATTTAGCTAGGGATGATTTACGTACAGATTTAGACCTTGTTTTATCCGGCGACCTTGGCTCAGATTCAATGAACTCGGGTCATTTCAACTCACATGAAGGAAGGGTGCAGTTGGGGATAGAGTTAGACACTCCTCTCTCGAAAGTTCGTGAACGCAATCGATACCAAGCTTCTTTAATTCAATACCAACAAGCGAGACGTCAATATTTAGCCTTTGAGGACAGTGTTTTACGATCACTGCGTCAACATTCACGAATGTCTAAACTCTATCAGTTGAATTTCGAACTGAGTCGTGCCGCTGTTCGTGGTGCAATTGCACAAGTAGACTTAGCTCGTTTACGTCTGAATGAACCTCCCCAACCTGGAAAGAATTCTCAGTTTGGTGCCACGACTGCTCGTGATTTGGTAAATGCATTAAATGATTTATTGGAAGCGAGTAATTCTTTTTTGAGCGTTTGGATTGGCTATGAAGCGATGCGGATGAGGCTTACTTACGACTTGGGAGCAATGCGACTCGCAGAGAATGGTCTATGGTTAGACGGTGGACCTATTTTATCACCGTAACCTCCTTTATCAAAAGTAATGGATTCCTTGATCCTAACTTGCTGAATTTTTAATTGTAGATTATTAAGGTTTGTTATTATGTTTCCAAAATCAAAAGCAGGTTTTATTTCGACCAAAGCACTCTTGGGCTTTGTGGGAGCCGGAATGCTTTCTTTTGCTTGGTGGATTACCGGAGATGAATCGGAGGATAGCTTTGCCATTCAACCCCTCTGGGAAGAGGCTCGAGTGGCTGAGTTTGTTCTTGAAATAACAGAGCCAGGCGAGGTCGAAAGTGCAGAGAATATTGAAATTCGCTGCGAGGTTCGAAGTAGAAGTTCATCGGGGATTAGTATTTTGGAAATCGTTCCGGAGGGAACTCTCGTGAAGAAAGGCGATTTTTTAGTCCGACTTGATGATGCGGCACTTCAAAAAGACTTACTTCAACAGCGAATCGCGGTTTATCAATCTCGTGCGTCCTTGGTAAAAGCACGAGCAGATTTGGAGGCAGCAGAATTGTCTTTAGGCGAATACTTATCGGGTTCATTTAAGCAAGAGGAAGAACAGCTCGAAAGTTCAGAGTTTGTGGGTAAAGAGAATCTTCGAAGAGCGGAGGAATATTTTCTATACAGTAAACGTTTAGCAGTGAAGGGGTATGTTTCCGCAGCTCAATTAGAAGCCGACCAATTTGCAGTAGAAAAGGCACGTAAAGAACTCGACCTCGCTCAAACCAAGCTGGAAGTCCTTCGGGTCCATTCCAAAAAAGCAAAAGTGAATGATCTAAACGCATCGATTCATACTTCAGAAGCAAAACTTAAGTCGGTAGAAAATTCTTATGAATTAGAATGTGCCAGAGAGAAAGAAATTAACGAGCAGATTAAAAAGTGTATTATCAATTCTCCATCAAGCGGAGCAGTTACTTATGCGAATCGTTCGAATTCAGGTTCGGATGATGGTATTCTTATTGAAGAAGGGAAATTAGTTCGAGAACGTCAAAAAATTATTCGCTTACCGGACGCATCACTCATGCGTGTTATTGCAAAAGTGAATGAAAATCGGGTGGAACAGATAAAGAAGGGAATGACGTGCTCGATCAGCATCGATGCGTTGCGTGGAATTGACCTAACTGGCGAGGTTGAATCGGTAAGCGAGTATCCGCTTCCCTCCGTGAGCCGTTATACCTCGCACATCAAAGAGTATGCGACTCATGTATTAATTGATAATCCGCCAGATGGAATTCGATCCGGTATGTCAGCAAAAGTATCAGTCCTGTCCGAAAGGATAGATCGGGCTTTACAAATTCCATTAACCGCAGTTTTCCTCAAAAATGGAAAAGCATACTGCTTCGTCAGTATTGTCGGTAAAGATGACTTTGCCTTACGTACATTGGAGCTGGGGCCTAAAAATTTGAGTAGGGTTGTAATACTGCAAGGATTACAAGAAGGTGAAAAAGTATTGATTAATCCCGATTCCTTTATTGAACAGTATGCCCATTGGTTTACTCACGATGTGACCGCAGGTTAAGTAAGTTTTTTGCATTATTTTAATCAATGAGCTTTGCTTTTTCGGTTCGATCTCTGTCCAAAATCTATCAAATGGGCGAGGAAGAGGTCAAAGCCCTTGATTCAGTTGATTTAAATGTACCTGCAGGGGATTATGTCGCCATTATGGGACCATCAGGGTCGGGAAAAAGTACACTACTCAATTTATTAGGTTGTTTAGACCGAGCTACGGAAGGTTTTTATGAAGTGAATGGCTGTGAGGTCACTCAATTATCTGATAACGAACTATCTCAAGTACGAGGGCAATCAATTGGATTTGTTTTTCAATCCTATAATTTAATACCTTATTTAAATGTATTAGAAAATATAAGAATGCCCAGGGCTTATCTTCGGGGAGATAACGATAGTTTGTCAGAAGCTAAAGAACTTGCGGAGAGAGTAGGTTTGGGAGATCGTTTAAATCACCGCCCGCAGGAACTTTCGGGCGGTCAACAACAACGGGTTGGCATTGCCCGTTCGTTATCTAGTAATCCCGCCTTTTTATTGGCTGATGAACCGACTGGAAATTTGGATAGTAAGACGACCGAAGAAATCCTTCGTTTATTGGATCAGTTAAATGAGGAGGGTAAAACAGTGGTATTAGTGACACATGAAGATGAAGTTGCCCGCCGGGCCCGTCGAATTATTCGAATGAAGGATGGAAGGATTGTAGAAGATATCCGCACCCATCAGCCAGTTACTGTTAGAACAACCGTATCTCAATCAAAACCAAAAGTGGTAATTTCCTGGGGGCAACGACTATCCCGGTTTTGGCATAATCTTGGAAAAGCCGCACTGTTGAGCATTTGGACTCACCCGATGCGTTCCTTACTCACTGGCTTAGGAGTTTTTATCGGAGTTGTGAGTGTGGTTTGGCTACTTGCAATCGGGGAAGGAATTGCAGAAAAAGCAGAAGGTGAGATTATGGCACTCGGTGCAAATAACCTGATTCTTTCCTCAAAACGACCGCCTGAGTCAGAGCGAAAAAGCAAAGGAAACTATTTTTATTCCTATGGCATTACCGCAAATGATTTAAGGAAGATTACAGAGTTAATTCCACACCTATCCGCGATTTATCCCACTCGTGAACTTAATAATCGTCAGGTTTTTACAAAAGAAGGAAAGACAAGGGCTGAATTGCTAGGTTGTAATCCAAACTACCAAAAATTACATAATTTAGAAGTAAGCAAGGGTAGGTTTTTATCCGAATTCGATAATCAAGAATCGGCGGAAGTTTGTGTTTTAGCTACAGGCTTGGCTAAAACACTCTTTCCCTTTGGTGATTCCGTTGGGAATACTGTGAATATATCGGGCAATTTGTACACTGTTGTCGGTGAGGTGAGTCCTAAGACTGAATTGAAGGATACTGATAAACTGGGCTTTAAGGAATTATTTGATGATAATGTATACTTACCCCTTCAAACTGTTTGGAATAAAGTATTTGATTATTACTTCCGTGGGTATGACGGCACGCCTTTGGTTTCTAAGATCACGGTTACTTTGGAAGATCCAAATAAATTAATGACCGTTGCCCAAATGCTTCGTGATTTTTTCGCCAAAGAACATGACATGGAAGATTATCAACTCGCGATTCCATTGGAATTAATGGAGCAGGCAGAAAAAGCCCGGCTTACATTTGTTGCATTAATGGGACTTGTGGCAGGAATTTCTCTACTTGTTGGGGGTATTGGAATTATGAATATTATGATGGCCACCGTTACGGAGAGAACTCGTGAGATTGGGATTCGACGAGCATTGGGTGCTAGAAAATCCGATATTACTCTACAGTTCCTCATTGAGACTGTGGCCTTGTCTGGCCTGGGTGGATTATTAGGTATTGTCGCTGGATTTCTTTGCGAGCCAGCGTATGACTTTGGACTTGGTTTATTGGAAAAATTTACTCCAACCATTTTTGAATCTCTCCCTCCTTCGATGAAAAACATGACTCCGGAATTGGTACTTTGGTCATTACCCCTCGTTTTTCTAACTGCGGTTTTAACGGGTATTATTTTCGGGATTTACCCCGCTCGAAAAGCTTCTGAAATGAGCCCAGTTGACGCCTTAAGGCACGCGAGTTAATAAACTAGTTTACAGGGAATCCCTGTCTGCAGACAGGACGGATAAATCTTTGGTAGGCTTCTTTTCCAATGGAAGTGCAGCGCGAATTGGTGCTGGCAGGCCAAGGACCTCCATGATGTGTAGCGGGTCCAGGTGTTACCCCGGGAGGAAAACCATTCCACACCATTCGTCCCACTTTTGATTCGAGTTTTTGGGTTATTCTCTGAGCCAAAGGATACTCCTTTTTTGAACAATGAATACTGGCGGTTAAACTGCCTTCACATGAATCTATGCACTGAAATAGGGAGTTCTCATCCTTACACTTAATCAATAATGACGCGGGCCCAAACGCTTCAGTTCTCAAGTCGGTGTTTTGAATAAATTCAGTTGAGTCCAGTTCGAAAATTCTACAATAAGCTGGATTTTTAATACTAGTCAGTTGATTGTCATTAGTGGCCAATAAAGAAAGTTTTTGCTTAAGGAAATGAACTCCTTTTTCAAAATTCTCATAAACATCAGAATTAAGCATGGGGAGAATTTCTTGGCGTTCTACATTTTCCTTGATCTGATTAAGAAAGGGTGTGTTGCAATTTGAATCGATAATGAACAGGGCGCCCGGTTTTGTACACATTTGCCCCGCGAACAGAGTAACTGCTTGGATATAATCCGATGCAAGTTGTTCGGGGTGCTGTTCAACCTTGTGGGGGAGGGCGATTACAGGATTCAGGCTTCCCATCTCTCCATGAAAAGGAATGGGTTTTTTTCGTTGGGATGAAAGTTTAGACAATTTGGCTCCACCTCGGAGCGATCCAGTAAAGGCAACGCATGAAGTATTGGGATGGGTTACTAAATTTTGTGTCACCTTATAATTTTGACCATGAATAAGTTGAAATGTCCCTAACGGAATTTCAGATTGCTTCATTACTTTGATGACAATATCGGCAAGGAATTGACAGGTTTGAGGATGAGCCGGATGAGCTTTAACTACTACCGTGCAACCAACAGAAAGGGCAGAAATTGTATCAGTTCCGATCACGGATATGGCGAGAGGGAAATTACATGCTCCAATTACAAGAACTGGACCGATTGGAATATTATTAGTAATTAGGTGGGGTGCATTAATTTTACCACCAACACTTTGAGTCGGCAGATTACGCCATTCCTCAGATCTCGCAAGTTTTGCAAAAGTATGAATTTCTGAAACTGTACGAGACAATTCCATTTCCAGTCGTGTTTTGCCTAGACAAGTTTCATTTTGGGCAATCGTGACGATATCGTTACCGTTTTTTTCTACCTCATTACCGATCTTCTCGAGGAATTTTGCCCGGGTTAAACCATCTAATTTTCGAAACTTATTAAATGCTTGTTCCGCAAGTAATAAAGACTGATTAATTTCCTGTTTCGATGCGTCCGAGAAAAGAACTGGCACGGTCCTTAAAGATACATGCTTTCGTAGATATCCGCGATATTGCGGATGGCAAGAGCGTAGGCAGCAGTTCTTCGATCATTAATTTTACTATTTGAAAGCTCCTGTTCTTTTATTTGTGAATAAGCAACTCTCATGGTGTCGTCCAATCCTGACCGAACGAGGTCAATTTCATTAGGGCCAGCGAGTAATTTATTTTTAGCAGCTTCGGCAATCGATTTTCCAATTCCACTTTCAATGGCCTCAATAATTTTTTGCCCTTGGGCCTCAACAAAGCGTCTATCCATTCGGCCAAATCGAACATGAGACAGGTTTTTGAGCCATTCAAAATAAGATACTGTAACTCCACCTGCATTTAGATAGGCATCGGGTATAATAAAAATTCCTTTTTCGTTCAGAATTTGATCCGCTTCGTAAGTAACCGGGCCATTTGCAGCTTCAGCTACAACTTTTGCTTTTATTCGCGGTGCATTTTCATGAGTAATGACTCCCTCCATTGCGGCCGGTATCAGAATATCACATGGATGTTCGAGAACGTCATTTCCATTCTTAACGAATTGTGACCCAGGGAATCCCTCTACTTTTCCATGTTCTAATTTATACTTTGAAACCGCTTCTACATCCAAGCCTTTTTCATCAATAATCGCACCATCACGTTCTAGAATCGCAATAATTAAAGCCCCGTCTTCTTCCCTTAGAAATTTGGCAGCATGGTAGCCAACATTTCCCAGACCTTGGATGATAATTTTTTTTCCAGCTAAGGAGCCATCTAATTTTGCCTTTGCTATATCATCTGGGTGCCTGAAAAATTCCTGGAGTCCAAATTGCACTCCCCTGCCAGTTGCCTCCATTCTGCCTTCTACGCCTCCAAAGTGAACCGGTTTTCCTGTCACGCATCCTTGTGCATTTATATCAGAGGGGTGAAGCTTTTGATATTCATCCGCAATCCAAGACATCATTCTTTGCCCCGTGCCCATATCGGGTGCCGGTACATTGATTCCCGGTCCGAGTAGCCCTCTTTTATCCAATTCCTGAGCAAATCGCCTGGTTATGTGTTCGAGTTCCTCAATCGAATATTTTTTTGGATCTATTTTGAGGGCACCTTTCGAGCCTGCATAGGGAACACTTACTATCGAGCATTTGTAGGTCATTAGAGCCGCGAGTGCTTCCACTTCCTGCTGGTCCGCAAATGGTGCGTATCGGATTCCTCCTTTTGCTGGTAGAACATGCTCACTATGTGTTGCTCTCCAACCGGTAAAGATTTCGTAACCACCCTGTATCTCAACTCCAAATTTCATTTCGCAAATTGCGTTACAAGTACGAATTTGCCTGGCAAGCCCTTTGGGTAAATCCAATGCAGAAGCTGCTTGGTTAAAACTGCGATCTACACTCTGAAGAAATGTGGTTGGGTTCTCTATACTCATAGTGAATTCCTGAAGTAATTCTTTATATCAGGCAAACTCGAAGTAAAAAGAGTTTGAAATAAGCCAAAAAAAATCCGCGTTAAGCGGATTTTTTTGTTTAAAGATTACCAGTTGTCTTGGCGAGGAGGTCGTTCCTCACGAGGGCGTGCCTCATTCACTTTAAGGTTTCGTCCAGCCATTTCAGCACCGTTCATTGCTTCGATTGCTTTATTAGCTTCGTCTGCGTCTTCCATAGTCACAAAGCCGAAGCCTTTAGAACGTCCTGAAGTGCGATCAGATATGATTGCAGCTTTTTCAACTTTTCCGTGTGCACCAAATGCATCCGATAAATCTTGATCACTGATTGACCAAGGGAGATTTCCCACATATATTTCCATTTTACTATTTTCTTTGAATTATCCTAGATCGTTCGTAACATTTTGGATCGGGAAACATAAAATTAAACTTCCTAACCTTTCCGTGAATAAACGAATAAAGGTCACATCGTGACATGATTTGTGAATAAATCAATGGTAAAACGAGCATAATCTTGCTTTTTAAATAGAGTTTCATTTTGATTCATCCCGATGAAATTTTATTTCTTTCTACTTTTTACAGTTTGTGTTTCCTTATTGGGAGAAAAGCCCAATGTTTTAATGCTAGCCATTGATGACCAAAATGACTGGATTGGTTTTATGGGCGGTCACCCCTTAGCCAGTACTCCTAATATTGATAAGTTAGCAAAATCAGGAACTGCATTTACTAATGCACACTGCCAGTCTCCGCTGTGTAATCCATCTCGGACCAGTCTTATGTTCGGAATGCGTCCTTCCTCTACTGGCGTTTACGGCTTGGCTCCCTGGATTAGAACCCTTCCTGAATTTAAGAACCATTTTTCTCTACCGCAGTATTTAAAGAAATATGGCGGGTATCAAACTTCAATGGGAGGCAAGATTTATCACGGATCTAATGGGAGACAAAAAGGTGATCAAGAATTTGATCATGTTGGAGTTCGATCTGGAGTTGGGATAAAACCAAAAACAAAGTTGGTCACCACTCCTTTTGGGAATCACCCCTTGGTTGATTGGGGATTCTTTCCCCATGAGGATGAAGATAAGCAGGATTATAAAGTAGCGAGCTGGGCAATTGAAGAACTGAAAAAGGACAGAGATGAACCTTTTTTTATTTCTACGGGTTTCTTCCTTCCTCATGTACCCTGCTATGCCACTCAACAGTGGTTTGACCTTTTTCCTGATAATGATTCAGTATTACCCAAAATACTTCGTAATGATCGCCAAGATACGCCTCGTTTTTCGTGGTACATGCATTGGTATTTACCGGAAGTACGCCTTAATTGGTTAGAAGAAGCCAACCAATGGAGAAATTTGGTTCGTTCTTATCTTGCCTGCACTAGTTTTATTGATTCCCAGGTGGGGAGGGTACTTGATGCACTTGAAGAATCAGGGAAACGCGACAACACAATCATCGTTCTTTGGTCCGATCATGGGTGGCATTTAGGAGAAAAAGAAATAACCGGGAAAAACACGCTTTGGGATGACAGCACACGGGTACCTCTTATCTTTTCCGGTCCAAAGGTGAAGGCTGGGCAAGTTTGTAGCAAACCGGTGGAGTTGCTTGATATTTATCCTACACTGATTGAACTTTGTGATCTTCCTCAGAATGAAAAATTGGAGGGTTTGAGTTTACTTCCGCAACTAGAAGATGCGAATGCCACCCGGATTCGCCCTGCAGTTACCACGCACAATCAAGGTAATCACGGAGTCCGCTCAGAGGGTTGGAGATTTATTCAGTATGCGGACGGAACCCGAGAACTGTATGATATGCGCAATGACCCAAATGAATGGAAAAATCTGGCCGAAGACTCGAAATTCCGAAAAGTTATCGAGGAGCACTTACAATTTTTACCTAAAGTCAACAGAGCTCCCGCGAAGGGAAGTCGGAGTCGCATATTAACCGTGGAGAAAGATCATGTGATTTGGGAAGGGGAAATAGTGCGGCC
>Ga0129327_10000132_pt1 | contig 42630 bp, 46 predicted proteins | sample CPBDNA_6_FD_111799 | JGI IMG/M metagenome (GOLD analysis project Ga0129327, IMG submission 111799) | Freshwater to marine salinity gradient microbial communities from Chesapeake Bay, USA - CPBay_Spr_31_0.8_DNA | ecosystem: Environmental > Aquatic > Marine > Coastal | place: USA: Chesapeake Bay... | reverse complement strand
TTTTTGGAAAAAGTAGAATTATTTTTTGAACAAATAAATAATCATACGATCGATGAATCGCCAAACAGCACAGAGAATGTCTTTCAAAAAAATGAACACGATGAACCAATTACTTTTTCCGACGAGTCCGAAGAAAATTTAAATAATCATAATTTTGTTAACGATTGTGAGTCTTTATTTGAAATAAAAGAAATTCATACAGCTACAGATACAGATACACATACAGATACAGATACACATACAGATACAGATACACATACAGACACAGATAAAGTTGATAATTTATCCAATGAATAAAGCGAAAAGATAGCGTCGTATTAGAACAATATTTGATAATATAACTCTGGATTCTTAAAAACAATTAAAATACAGACTTGACCGTTTGATAACCAAAAATATATTTATTGAGACATTTTTCTAAACAACCCTTTATTTCATTTTTTGTTATTATTGCTACCTTTTTATTCATGTGTTTAGGTGAGTACAATGCGCCATTGTTATACAAAAACTGCTTCATATAATGATTGGCAATAAACTCGGGATTTGATTTATTCATTTTTTCATATTTTATTAAAACGTGTTTTTTGCGCGAAGTTATTACTGACTTTGAGAAAAAGTCATTCTTGTATTTTTCAATTACATCCAAAACAACCTCATGCGACTCTTTAATGTTACTATGTGAAGTCTCATATACAATCGTTATTTCACGTCCACAATGTGAGCGCGACGAACTACATCTTAGATAGTATGTCATCTTATTTTTGTAACGAAGCCTCATAAATAACGCGTGTTTTAGACAACTTAAAGAAAAGTTTACCAACAAATCATTATTGTCGTCAATATTATCAGATATGTAAGTAAATGAACATAATGCGTTTTTAGAATCTTTCCGTTGATGAAAAATGTATTTATTTTCATCTAATTTGTTGAAGCACGGCGTTAAACTTGAATTATATAAGGTACATTTTGGGGGTTGTATTACATTGCTCATGATATCAAGCACGTTCTTCTTGTCTATATCTCCACAAATAACAAACGTGGTGTTTTCTGGAACATAATGGTTTTTATAATAGTCGCTTAGCATTTTAGCATTGATATTTTTCAGGTTTTTTACTTGGGTATCCCAATCGTTTGAATATTTACCACCTTCGCTACAAAACAACTCTTTTCGTATTAAATTCCACAATTGATTTTTGGGATTATTTCCTAGTTCTTTTAGTTCATTGAAAACCGGATTTATTTCTCTATTCACATTTTGCTGTGTTATTTTTGCACTTGTTGTTATTGTTGCTATATAATCTATCATTTCCCCAAATGAATCTTTTGTGGAAGTTGTGTGATAATTTGTTGTGGTAATTCCAGTATGAGCATTGCACTGTATCCCTTTTTCACTTAAAACTTCTAGACAAGGATGTTTTACACACTGTTCCCAAGAGTTGACTAAAACGTGTTCTAATAAATGGCTAATCCCGCTATTTCTTTTTGTTTCAAATAAAAATCCAACATTAACATATGACTGAATATATACAAGCTCGCTACTTGGTATGTCTATCAATATTACGTTGTAACCGTGTATATTATGTATTGTCGGAAAAGTTCTGTCCTTTTTCAAAATTATCTTTTTAATAGTTTTAACGCTCATTTGTTTTTTAATATTTTTTACTTTTTTACTTTTTTTACTTTTTTTAGTTTTCATTATATCTTATAAACATATAATCCATTTTGTAAAAAAAATTGAATCGTTGTGAAGAATAAATGGATGTGATATAAACCATATCCAACTCCCACATCATGGACCATTATTCTTCAATCGAACATATGCCAGAGGTTAATGTCGTTTTTAGTGATTTCGGAGAAGAGATTGATGACGAGATTGCGTTATTTACCACAATGAAGACAAGTTCGAATTCATTGTGGTACATTGTATGCGTCCCTGGCGCTTCTTCGGATGATCCCGAAAATGCGGATGAAGAAATAAGAAAACGAATGCTTCGCGTAAAGAATTTGTTCCCTTTCTTTGAAGATGTCGTTCGTCCGTCCAGGAAAGATTGGAGAATGATGTGGAAAAACGACAAAAATGCGACATTCATTGTGGGTCCACCATCAATTATGAACGAGACCTGCTATGCGATCCACAGTCTTCTTCGCATCGCACCTTTATGGCATATTGAGCCAGAATACTTTAAAAAGTTTGTTTCCATTGATCAATATATTGTTATGGGTGATTTAGAGCACCCGGAACAATCTATTAATTTGACTAAGGCTATTCCTCAAAATAACGCTGCGCTAATCGAACAATATAACGAACAAGAAGAAATCATACAGGGCGTTTCTCGTTCAACGCTGAGCATTCCTACTAATTTAGCGCGCAATGTGCCGATGCCATATGAACTTTTGGAAAAAATGCCAGACAATTTGAAGACCCCACTTCTAAATACAGCATTTGAACAAATGGTTGGTCGGGTGCCCGCTCACTTGCGTTATGCAAATAATATATCAGTTGTGAACCAAAATACAATCTTGAACTATTGCGACGAATCTGTGAAAAACGACATTATTGAAAACAATGGGGTAAACGCAATACCTTTTGAAATACGAAATGTTATTCGCGAACAAGTGAACATATTCTTGCTTGCCGCGTCAAATGAAGACCGAGAAGATGTAGAATATTTTAAGCGTCTTGAAGTCATCGCAATGGCAATATGGAGTATTACTGATGTCAAATATTGTAATATTGAATATTTCAAAACATTCAACAAAGAAAATCTAGAACACGAGACGTCGGCAAAAGAAAAATGGCTTCAAAGTATCAAAAAAAATAATTCAAATCTCACCCCTTGTTATGACCTCTTAGCAGTGATTGTCAAAAATAAAGGGTATGTTCCAGATGCCGAAGAATGTCGCGCAATTGTTTCATGTATATTTTGAAATGACGATTGCGACCCTTTATGAAAAAATTGATTCGTTCCTGTCATGTAAGTATAAGTTTACATATATACATACCAAGATGTCATCACCATTTAAAGCCGGAAGCAAATACGAATGCAATCAAGGTGGTGGGATGAAAATAACCATTATTACTATGAACGATGACCGCAATCTCTATGATGATGGAACATACATACGCACGGGAGAAATTATATATATTTATGACCACAATGATAAAGTTGGGCAAATGAAACAATATTCGGATGATATGTGGAACAATGAATGGAAACAAATTGAATAACTATAATTGTGAAATTAAATTCGCATAGTATGTTATAATTTTATTAGGACTAGTATCATATTTTTTCATTTGTCTGCTGGTAACTTGAAATCTGGAACCGTGTGGCAAAAGCAGTTCATCTTCATCTAAATCGCTGAACGCAGATTCTGAAGATATGTACAATCCCTTAGTATTTTTGGGTAATCGCAAAACGAGCAAGCAACAAGGGCTATCATCTTCTATAAAGTCCAGCGCAACATCTTTATTGAACGACGTTGAAATGAGACCTTTTTGTGTAAATAATAGTTCATCGCCTTTGTTCAGACGCTTCCATTTCTCTTCCATTGCTTCCGCACCCCTGTAAACAGTTGTATCTGTTGTACTTCTCGGTACTTTGTTGATAATGTTATTCAAGTGTACCGTGTAGCTACGTAATTTTTCTTTTTGACGTGGGTTAAGTTCTCCCAAATTATGATCTCTCAAATAATTGTTTATCCACAACGACTCGCCACCTGTATACATGCCCAATACTTCTTCTTCTTTAGGCGTCAAATCATCATTTTTCACTGGAATAAATGGTGGCATTCTGAAGTTATCTATAACTTATGAGTATATATATTTTATCGTGAAAAAATTGAAATAAAAATATACACGAACATTCCTCTCCAAGATAAAATATGAAAGACAAAATTGCCAAAATGGTTGTTGTTTCGTGTATGGATTTGAGAATGGTAACAGAAACGATTACGATGCTGAACAATCAAGGTTATTGTGATCAATATGACCTTGTATCCGTCGCTGGATCGTCTTTGTCTGTTGGTCTTGAGAATCGTCACCATTTAAGTTCTGAATGTCGGTGTCAGTTGTCTGCGTGGAAAGAGTCTATATGCAGCCATGTAGATTTGTCCGGAAAGCTTCATGGTGCGAAAGAAGTATGGTTCATAGACCATGAAGACTGTGGTGCTTACGCACATTATTATGGTGATGATACGATAAATGAAGAAAAACAACACAAAAATGTTCTTGGGCGTATGCCGAAATACTTTCCAAACATTAAAGTAAGAACCTTTTGGATGGGTCTCGACGGGACCATTCTAGAACTAGAAAATAATAGATGGATCAAATCAAATATTTATAACCCCGATAAACAATATTGGATGAACATCTACAATAGAAATAAAGTAAAAATTCTTCGTCGCAATAATCGTAACATAGTATATAAATATTTAGATATTGAACAAGAGATTATATTAGATTGCGAAACCTTTTTCAAAACATTTTGCGAACTAGAGAAAGATGATGACACTGGTCGTTGTAACCTTGTTGTTACATGATATGATGATGACTCATAACCCTAACATTGTAGATTCATTTTGTAAGAATAACACCAACACTACAAAACGGAATATCAAATGATTTATAATCTGACGTTTACCTTGTTGCCCTTGTAAAAAGCTACATAAAAAGAATATTAATATCAACAACGAAAAGACAAACATTTGAATAATTTTATTTTTCCTATAAGTCAAAAACAAATAATAAAGAATGAATGAACTTGCGCTAAATACATCTATTAGAAGTGTATATATATTTTTGTAATTCCAATATAGTAAACTGCTAGCACAAACCTGTAAAATTAAAAATCGTTTTATATTGTCTATATTATTGAACCAGTATAGTAACATCAATGGCAAAATACTCAAAATTATGTCGTCAAATCTATATTTTTTCATAAATTTTATATTCATTTATTTATTTTATAACAATAATAAAATGTTTCCGAACAATCTTTTGTGCAATTATTAATATTATACCATAGCTATTCTGTTTTATTGATATCATTGCACGATGTAAATTGTTCTCCGACTTGCCTCATAACAGACTTCTTCATTTTTTCAGAAAGTCCTTCTTCTATTTTTTCAAAATCGTCTTTTCCACTTTCAATCAAACTAATACATGCCAAACAAATGCAAACAATATAATCTTCATCCAAATTTTTGTTATACATTTCAGTAAGACAAGTTTCTAAATTGACTTTTCCGTGTTTTCCATTAACATAATCAAATGCCTTCTTGAAAATGGCTTCTTGGACGCCGGGTTTGAGAAGTCCTTCCATTATTTTGTTACAATTGCTTGATGGCAATCAAATACAATGCTCGGTTGATTTCAATTTTTCTATAATTTTGGGAGAAGAAATAATGATAAAATTGAATTTGAATGGGGAACGATTAATCAACAACACAATCATGTCATCTCCAAAGTTTGAACCAGTTAATATTTACAATTATTTGAAACATTTGGGGACGTCTTCAACGGGGCATAATAATTTGTCTCTTTTAAAGGAATTAATTGACAATAGCTTTGACGCGAACGCCAAAAATATTGTCATTGATAAGCAAGAAGGGAATAATAGTGACGGCACTAAATACTATCAAATTAGATACAAGGACGATGGAAGGGGGATGGATCAAGTAAATGTGTACCGTTTTGTTCAACTTCATTCGGAAAATATAGATGGAGGTATTGGAAAGTTTGGTATCGGCGGTATCTCTACTCTCGTAAATTGGTGTGATATTGAAGATGATATTTATGAAAAATTTATTGTTATCATATCGAGAACAGAAGACAATATTACAAGACAAGTCAAGATAAATTGGAATCAATGTAAAACACTTGATGATTATACGAATCAAGTTGTAGATTCATATACAGAAAATGACCCACTGTCACTTCAATGTTTGAAAAATGAAAATATTTCACAAGGAACAATCATTATCATACAAACAAGTGAGAAGAAATATACCGAAATTGTGGAGTTGGAAGATGACATGCAAGATTACATAGATATCGGTACAACATATCAGAACTACTTTGAAAAGGGTAAAAAAATATCCTTGTTTGGTGAAGAGATAAGGCACTATGCGATTCCCAAACCGTTATTGTCAGATAGATTTCAGATTGAAGTTTGGATGAAAAAGGCGACGGTGGCATTTTCAACCAAAAATGGTAAGAAAAGTCTGGTATTCAAATATGACAAAAACAAAAAAGAAAAGAAAATTACCTCAGACGATTTGGAGAATGAAGATTGGAAGCTTATATGCGATGTTTCTCTGAAACTTGAAATGCCTGGGGATCTTTATATTACAAAAAATAAGAAAGATAAATTCAATTTAAAGGATTGGGAATCGTTCAATAAATTTTGTATTAAAAATGGCATCGAAAGTGAAAATGAAATATACTGTCTTGCCGAAGATTACATCAAGAAGCTATACATTTCGCGAGAAGATAATTATCACAACGCGCGAACTCTTGGTGGATTAGATTTTTCCATGGCCGGCTTTTATGACGATGACATCAATATTATTGGAAAATGTATCAAAAAGCAACTAGTATTTAATCATAAGTTTGACAACAAACTGGGGTTGACACAGCAAAACAAAAGTGTTGTTGAGTGGACGAACGCGCCAATCGGTATGCAACAATATATTATCAAAATTATTAATTTATGGGTAAAAGACAAACTGAAGCCTCGTATAAAAGAAGTTGACAAAGAAGAGCAAAGACTAAGGGATTTTTATATTCCGTTAGAAACATCAATGATAAACAAAACCAACTATTATTTGAGAACAAAAGACAAGAAATATATACCAACCTATTTGAACCAATCATCGCCAATCTCAGCCGGAATGGCTATATTGAAAGCACTCCAAAAAAGAATGGAATACAGAGAAGATTCGTCACAAAAAATTCAAAATTGGTTTCGGAGCCAGAAGATGTTTTCTTGTATCCCAATGACAGGATTCATCAAGTTTCAGAAATTTGTTAAGTGGGCTCACAAACATTATTACATTACGAAAATCCAAATTTGGTACTCTAACATTCTCCTTAAACATGCCATTATTAATTATGTTCTCTCGTTGATTGCTTGTAAAATCATGAAGAGTCGGTCTATATCGCTAATCCAACGACGCTGGAGGTGGTATATTATTTCCAAAAAATCTACTAAAAATGAAAATAATATGGCTATTGTGATTCAAAAACAAATGAGAAAATATTTCGCATCCAAATTGTTTGAACAAGAAAAGAGAAAAGAGAAATGTTTCAAAAATCTCGCACATAACTTTAAAAAAAATGTTAAATGTCCTGATAAAAGACAAAAGTTCAACTTGTTTAAACGCGAGATTTTGAGCCAGTTGAAAGAGATGGAGGAGCTTTTATAATATAAAAACCATACAATAATATAAATAGGTTATATGGTATTAGATTTAGCATTTAATTATGATGTGTGATAAAATGTAAATACAAATAATAAAAGGCAAAATTTAATATGTAAATTACTTCCGTGTAAAAAATGTCAACATTTATATTAAACATAATCACGAACAATAGAATTATAGCTAATATAAGCGAAAGTAATAAAATTTTGTTACTTGTCAACAATACATGATGAATCATGAACAATATAATAGATAAAAATACTGTCCCGGCAAAAAAGAAGTGTATCGTATATGACTCGTCAAATATAATCAAAAAGGCAATACATATTACTATAGTAAAAATGAATATTGTTGATTGTATGTCATTCCGTTTTAATTCATACAAGACCGTTGATATACCCATCAAGAACATAAAAAACAATATATAAATTTTACATTTTTCATCACAAATAATATTTGATATGCTATTATTGCGTTTATAGTTTTTACAAACTAAAATAATTGGAAATGTATAAAAAAGTAACATGAAAAATAAAAGTGCGTCTCTATTCATAATATAAAATTATAACATATTATTATTCAAACATCACTCTTCTGAAGTTGATATCCCCAATGTTGTAAAGTTTGTCTAATTTTTGGACTTACTTCATAGTCATCATATTTTGTCTTTTTTTTATGAATCTGATTGATTAAATTTCTCCGGAATCTACTTTTAGGTCCTGCGGTATTCATCCACCGTTTGATTTGTCGTTCATCGTCATCGCTCCGTTTTCCAGAATAAAAATCACAATACCATTGCGTCCATCCATACGGATGCGTTTCATTGATCCATTTTTTTTCTTCCCAATATTCTAATGTTGTACCGACTTTCACATTATATTTATTTATTGTTTTGTCGTAATCGTCCCATGCAGAAGTTAACCAATGTTCTGAAAGATTTTTCCACCAACTCTTTGGATATTTTTTATGCTGGTTATTGATTTTTTTCTTCAATATAGTTGAGTAAATTGGTCGCCAATAAGTCCCGCCAAAACTACCCATTTTAAATATTTCTTGTGGTGTCAGGTTCGGAGTGAAACCAGGATAATCTTTGAATATAATCAAACCGTTTTTGTCTTTTTTTGGTGCCATGATCTTTATTTAATATAACTAAATGTAAAAAAATGAAAAAATTGATTAAAAAATCCCCCTATAAAATTATAACTATATTACCGACAAAATGGAAAATATCATACGGCACGAGATGGGAGGGGGGATAAACAAAACAAAGCTTGTTTATAATAAAAATTTAATAAACCTAGTTGACGAGACACGAAAAACATACAATATACAAAATGGAACACTTATTGACGAAGAACTCGCAGGAGTATTGCGAGAGCATCTAAATTTGTTTCGCAAAAAAATAGATATTTGTTATGAAGGGGGATTTGGTAACCAAGATTATTATGCGTTTATTATATGTCTTTGTTTCGCACAATCTGTTTTAGTAGAGTGTAATGATTGGGATGATTTTTCAAAAACAAACATTAAACAAAAAGTTTCTATTACGCCAGTTGCTTATGATACTAAATGTTGTTGTGGGCATAATATTAGAGATGTATATAAGTTTGATGGCGACTACGCATCTGCAATTGTTGGAAATGTTTGTGTGGAGAAAAGTACCATTACAAATTCATCTGTTAAAGAAAAAGTAAAAATTCTTAAAAAAAAAAGGACAAAGGATAAGTCCCTATCCACAAGAAGAAAAAAAATCGCCGAAGAAGACAAAACACAAGAATGGTATAAAACCGCAAGACGCTGTCTCGGGACAGATGATAGAATATGCAAGACAAAAATTTTGCGCAAAGAATCTTACTGGAAAACAAGATGTATTTCGTGCTATAAAGATTACAATACCAATACTACTAATACTGATACGAATGAAAGATGTTGTATTGGGACTGGTGATAGAATATGTAAGACAAAAATTTCATGCGAAGAGCCGGAGTGGAAGAAAAGATGCAAATTATGTTATAAAGAACACAAAGGATAGAAAGAAAAAGTATTGTAGTTAAATTTGGAGTGAACACTTGATAATCTTTATTTAATATAACTAAATATGTTTTAAATATTAAATAAAGAGAAAAGTATTATAAATAACTAAAACTATGAAAGTAAAACGTGGCAAAAAATCAAAACAAGAAAATAAAATCGTTGAATTAGATAACAATATTGTACGTGAATATTTGAAGGAACACAATGCCAAAAAGTTGTCGGTGAATTATCTAAAGAGGAAACTCAATATTAAAAGTAGAAAAGTATTATATTACTGTCAACATTCTAATCACATTGAACTAGTTAAACCGTGGGAGGTCGGTTCATCCAAGCATACAGTTGATGTTTTCAAATATAAGGCTTAGACTTTTCCCAAAAATGATTTGGATTGACTATAAAATGAGAACATATCAAGAAATGACACGAAGCGTAGTAACACATATTCGATGTTAAAAACCAATGTAATAAATATATTTTTATGTTTCATGGTTTAGCTAAAATGTGCTAACTATTTTTTAGGATTAATTATTGGCTTTGAATTTGAAATACCTGGATGGTCAGGGGGCTCCCACTTTGAACCATTCGGCAGGGAGAACTCACTCAATAGGTTTGGAGAAATATTGGGTGTTTTATTTCGCGAACTATCATTTATTTCGTGTAATAACTCGATGATGTATTCTTGATTTTCTTGCAGTTTTAGAATTTTAATCTCTAGACTTTTGAGACTTGTCATTCTAATATAGCATGGTAATATACATTTAATCTGTTTAAAGTATAATTAATATTTACATTATGGTTTATAATAGATCGCACAATAAACTTTACCATTTATTTTTTTTCACGTTAATTCGTGGACCACTACTGCGCTTCACGTAAGACTGAGGGTCGTATGTTTCTTCTTCGTCGTCCGAACCAATATTTTTAGACAATTCCCAAAATTCTTTTGATCCCAATCTGAAATCTTTTTGTGCTTGCGCTTTGTACCAAAAGATTTGATCTTGCAATTTGTTTGATTTCGCATTATTATTAATCACTAAACACTCATAATTTTCAGTACATTGGTCCATTACTTGACAAAAAGACTCAAATGTCGGGAACATACCCGCGAAGTTTTCGTAGATACGCTTACGATTGGCAATGTATGGTTCGCGCAAAATAAAGACATAGTCAATATTGGTTCTCAGGGTCGGTGGGATACCCAACGGATATTGCATAGTAATGATAAGCATAATCTTCCAATGTCTTCCATTCATGAATAGTAAACGCATTAATTTGTCTTTTGACCACGAATTATCATATAGACAGTCATCCAAAATAACAAACGCTCTCGGATCAATATTACACTTTTTGTACGTGGCAAGTTGTTTGTTTACTTGTTTCAATACAACCTTTTGTCTTTTCAAAATATTGGCAATAATAGACGAACTATATTCATCATGAATGAACAGTTTGGGAACGTGATCGCTATAAAAACCGTTGCCGGCTTCTGTACCCGAAATAACAGTGCCCAACGGAATATCTCGATGATGGAATAATAAATCACGAACCAAGAAACTCTTTCCTGTATCTCTTCTACCAATTAAGACAACGACGGGACCTTTATTTTCGTCTTTTTTGAATGTGATATGACTCATACTAAATTTCTTAAGTTCTAGTGTCATTGTTTATATATTGAAAACAAATTTAAACCTCGGAATATTACGAACGCAAATCACATAAAGATGTTATTATTAATAAGTTTAAAAATATTAAAAATATTATATCAATAATAAAAATTAATGTGCGATGCTAAAACAAGAATTATTATACGATAATTTAAACAATCTTTCAAATAATGAATTTGAGGAAATTGTTAAAGCGAAAGCACCGGTAGAAGAATTTTTGAATATTGAAATTCAAAAAAGAGTTGGGCATTACAAAAGTAAAAATGATGAAAATTGTTTCGAAATAAAAGACAAAGACGATAATGATAGGGAAGTATTTTTCAAATATATCACGCTGGTTGACTCTCTGAGATATTTGACTGGAAAATACAAAAACGAAGATTTAACAATATTACCTGGAGTTGAAGAACAAAATGTCAATAGTAAATATCAAAAATATATCCATGACAAAAATAACTATGCTTATGTAGATAGTTTATTTTATTACATCAGTGGAAAACTGAAAACCGACAAACAGTTTTTTCACGGTATTGAATGCTATGATATGTTTATTTGTCAGAAAAAAAATTGTAAAATAAATATATCAGACGATTTAGAATATTTATGCGAATCCAACTTTTTTACACAAAATTTAGGGAAAAAATTTCGGTTTGAAGACAATGAGGCAAACGATATCTTTCAGCAAAATAAAAAGGAGACTTTGATCATTGAAGAAACCAACGTTTTAGATTTGGAGTTTGAATCTATTGTGGAAGAAACACCGGTGGACAGCTCAGGAGTATCTCACTCATTAACGAGTGTAAATGAATTTTTGATTGATGATTTAGAAAATGACGACGGGTTGGCATTGAAGTATCAATATGACACAAATGACACGTTGACTAATAATGACGAAGATAGCGACGAAGATAGTGACGAAGATAGCGACGAAAATAGTGAGGAATATAGCGAAGAAGATAGTGAGGGAGATAGTGAGGAAGATAGTGAGGAAGATAGTGAGGAAGATAGTCAACAAGATAGTCAAGAAGATAGTGAGGAAGATAGTCAAGAAGATGGTGAGGAATATAGTCAAGAAGATGGTGAGGAAGATAGTCAAGAAGATAGTGAAGAAGAAGACAAAATTTATTTATTACTAAACAAATTTCCAACACAAGTGGTTGTTATTGAAAAGTGTGCAAATACACTGGATGAACTATTGGATGGAGGAGAAATCAAAATGGAAGAAATAGAGAGTGCTATTTTTCAAATTATCACAACACTTTACGTATATCAAAAAAAATATAACTTTACTCACAACGACTTACACACAAACAATATCATGTATTGTGAAACAGACAAGGAGTATTTGATTTACAAAATAAAAGATAAAATATACAAAATACCAACCTATGGTAAAATATACAAAATAATTGATTTTGGTCGCGCCATTTATGATTACAACGGACATTCTCTATGTAGCGATAGTTTTTCCAGAAATGGAACAGCTCATACACAATATAATTATAACCCGTATTATAATGAGAAGAAACCGTTAGTAGAACCAAATATGAGTTTTGACCTATGTCGTCTTGCTTGTAGCATTTTTGATTTTGTATGCGACGATATCAACAATATTGATGAATATCGAAATATTGCACCGATATATGATCTTATTTTCTCGTGGCTATACGACGATAACGGTGAAAATGTACTATACAAACAAAATGGCGATGATAAATATCCTGGATTCAAGTTATACAAAATGATATCCAGGATTGTTCATAAACATATTCCAGAAGATCAATATGAACATAACGTTCTTAAAAAGTATATTGCGTCGGACTTGATAGTTGACAATTGTTTACATGATGACAAATGTCATTACATGGACATTGATGATACTATTTCGTAAATATATATTTTTCAAATTGTTACATATAATACTCAAGAATAAATAATGTAAGTATTATATATAATGGTTGCGTGCTCGTCTCGTCGTAAGACAAAACATCCTTTTTGTGGACATGACCCTAAGTGCTACTGGAATAATAGGTCTTGTAAAAAAAGACCTGGCGTAAATAACAACACGCGTAGAAATAGAAATATGAATGCTAACCGCGAACGCTTACACCAAGACCCCAATTCTAAATTGAATATGATTTTACACAAACTCAAAAACATTGAAGCAAAGTTGGAAAAGATGACTCGTAAGAATACAAACAATTTGTCAAAACCGAAATCTATCAAATCAAACAGAGAGACTGCTATCAAATCAAACAGAGAGACTGCTCTTAACTCCAATAGAAATATTAATAACAATGGTTCTGCTAAAACTGCGTCTCCAACAAATGTAAAAATGCTTTTAAATCAGTCTGGCAACAACACTGCAGAAACGGCCTCGCCGAGCGCTGTCAACCGTCTTAGAGAAGAGATGAAATCAAATCAAAATTGAGGTTCGTTTGTGAAAATTGTAGTCGTTTTACTACTCTCAAAAGAGACAAAATTACTTCTAAATATTAACACAGCATAAGAAACAATCCCTACTAAAGCACTGTCTTTGAACGCCTTTTTTTTGTCGTCTTTGTTTTTCTCCACTGAAACTTTTAAAATGAAATATATAATACATATAACTGCTGCTACAATAAAATTACTATTCAATAACTCCATATAATTTATTTGTTATTTAAATAAATTATATATAACGAAAATAATCCATTTATTTAAAAGGCTAGTTCTTCGATTCCAAGATCAATTGGCGGTTCACTTTCCGTATTTTTTGTTTCGTCTTCGATGTTATCAAAATCCAAGTTTATTTCTTCAATCTCATTCATATTGGATTTAGAGGGGCTATCAAAATCGCTATCCAGAACTAGAGGCACATTATCCCCAATGGTGAATGTATTTTCATTGTTGCTTTCTTGATCGTTGACTTCAGACGGCTCTTCACTTTCAAAAGAGATAGACTTATTCTCTTCTTTTTGGTCATCATCATTATTATCTGGGAATAAATCATTTACCGTCGGTGGCGCTTCAGATAGAGATGATTGTTCGCTGATTATAACACTATTGCTTTCATCTTTTAGAATAGAAGATGGAGTTTCAATTGAGTCTCCAACTTGTTGTTGTGGCTTATTGTTTTCTTGTGGTTCTTGCTTTGGTTCGTCTATTACTTTTTCAGTTTTTTCAACATCTACTTCTTGTGTTTCATCAATATATTGTTTCAGAAGTTGTTCTACTGGAACATTATCACGAATTGTGTTCATAATACACGTTTGAACAATAATTTCAAATTCTCGGTTGTGTTTTTGTTGCTGTAACGGTGTCGCCTCAATTTGGAATAAATAAATATTCGAATACAATTTGCGAGCAATGTTAATGTAAACGTTATGCAAAAATTGTTTGAAGCAAGGTATATCAATGTCAATTTTCTTGTTTTGATTTCCAGTGCGAACACAACTCAATATTTTTAACTGAAGAATGTGAACACAAGTGATGAGGTCTTCTAAATATTTACACTGTGAACATTCTTTAATTCGTTCCACCTCAGCATCCACCATAGTTTGATTCCACTTTGGAATCATAGACAAGTAGTTTTGAAAGGTCATCAAATATTTCTCATCTTCGTCATTTTTCTCACATACTTCCATTGCTTCGCTGTATATTGAACGAAATCCGTCGATAATGTGCCCAGACAAAATATTCGTCAAGCGTATTGACCATTCAGACTTAGAATCGTTCAGCAAATTTGAATTATAATCATCCATTTAATAGTAATCATATATTTCTATTTCTAAATTATTACGAAATACTACCAACAAGTAAAAAATAGAAAATAAGTCATTGCAAAAGTTTTTGTTGACCTTCCCAAATATTAAACTCAAATTATTGTGGTTTGGATTTGTCCTACATTTTTGGAAAATTTCAAAACAATGAAAATTATACTTGTGGAATTCAATACTAATTTTATATATTTCTAATAGCTTGTTGATTTGTGGGTCTTTATTTTGGAGTAAATTATTATATTTTTGAATAAGATATTTATATTTTGTATAGTTGAATTTATCTATATTGTTATGCAAAGACCTATTGCGATTTTCATTAATGTAAATGTGCGCGAATCGCGATGACAGCGGATTCAACAGACGATACTTATTTTCGCAAACAAAGATGAATCTCGTTGTTTTACTATATTGTTCTATTGTTCGCCTTAAGCTATATTGAGAATCATATGTCAAATTGTCGGCATGTTCCAAGACAATTGTTTTGAAATTTACGTCTTTAGTTTTGTTGAATATTTGCATTGAAAATAGTTTAATATGCTCTTTGATAATTTTGATTCCATTTGTAGATAAACAGTTAATTGTAAGGACATATTTAGAAATATTTTCGTTTGAATTATATAGATTGCCGATAAATTGTTGGTATATTTCTTCTTTTCCGCACATATATGGTCCGAAAAATAATATATTTGGAATGCTGGCTTTCTGTATATAACTGTCCAATTTCATTTTTGCTTTTTCCATTTTTACTTTTCTTGGTTTTGTAATATAAAATTATGTCTGTAATATTTAATATTTTATAAGTTAATAATATAATTAGATGACAAACACTCCTCAAAATTGTATTTTCAAAGAGATTCAAATGGCAAATCAAAAGTTATCCGATAAACATTTTTCAGAATTGTTTCACAATGTTTACAATAACGTAATATTTTCTACAATTCCTTACACAATTTATAAAGAATCCCAATCAAACACTTGTATCTACAAGTATAATAGTGGCAACTGCATCGCTTTATCGCATTTCGTAAAAGAATATTTACAAGCGAATCATAATATCAAAAGCTATATTATTGCGGCAAGTGTTCCAAATAGCTGTAAAACGCCCGGCACACCCCATTTGACACATTGTGCAATATTAATTCCACTGTCAGAAGACAAGTTTTGTATCATCGATACTGCTTTATACTTTTTAGAACCAATGTTTTGTGATGTAAAAGATGCAACTACCCGCACAATTGAAATGTCCGATGTGTATCAGCACAATATACGGCGAGTAAACTACAATATTTCAAAATGCGACAATTGTTTACTTGATATAAACTACAACCAAAAACTGGCGAATAATTCATTGTGCGTCTCTTGTGTATTTGAGCACGATCAAAGTGAACAATGGAATTATTATCTAAACGAAATTGTTAATCCAGATAATAATATTGGTCATGCGTATCTGAAACATAAAAAAGAGCCTTTTATGATGTATACTCAAGTAGTAAACAAAAAACCAGTATTGAAATATAAACTTAAATTACAAGATGATGGGATGATTGTGATTAAAAAATACCCCGAAAACACTGTTGTTTTCAATGGAAATTCCGGTCAGTTTGATGAAAATAAGATAAAAGCTGAAATGCGTAAATACTTATCCGGCGTTTTCAGTATATAGTAATAATTTTATTATTATTTATGAACTGTTCAACGGTTGGGTATACGGATTTGTTTTGAATGCGTCCAACAGCGACGCATCTAAGTGACTGTTGCTGATTTCTTGGTAGTTTTGTGGCATAGAGGTGGTGGTACCCAGACTATCGCTTGGGTGTTGATAGGATGTTGGTTTTGGTCTATACACCGGAGTTGGTCTAGTATTTTCACACTCTTTTGCGTTTACTTGCGCAACAATTTTGTTGTTGAAAATGCTAATGTTGCCGTTAGATTGTACATCGCTTGCGTAAACGCGGTTGTTATTTTCCTGGTTATATTGAGCAACGTAGCTCATGTTTCCACTTAACTGAGAAGCAGCCGGACCCGTTTCGGATTGATTCATCGAATTTCTTTGTGTCGCGTTCAATATGGGGTTTACATTCATATACGCAGAATCTTGCTGTTTCTGAACATTCAAGTGATTCATATTCAAATCACACTCATATATTTCTCTATTGGTAGTGGAGACTTCTTGCTTGTTGCGAATTGTATGCGCGGCGACGTTATTTAGACCAACATTACCAGATGATTGTAAACTAGTTGTAGTGTTTACCTTCTTGCTGTGTCTCAATCCATTCATAATTGGTTGAACGATGCTGGATACAGTAGACCCCATTCCTCCAAAGTGAGACGTTTTTGTTGTATTTCGGTTGTTGTTATGTGCGTTATAAGAGGTTTTGCCATAATTTTGTTCACTTGTCGGATTTGTTGTTTTATCTACGCGATTCGTAATTGGAGCCCCATCTAATTGTTGTTTGTTTGCTTCCAAATAGTTTTGTTTGGCGTAAGCAGCACCATTTTGGTTAATTCTGGTTCCGTAATATTCAACACTCGTGTTATCGCGATTTTCATTGGTAAGCATTTGATGGGCACCCACAGTGTGCATATTGGGTCCAGATGTTCCCGCAATCATACCTAAATTATCTTTGTTTACAAAGTAAGAGTCCGGCGTTTTTTTGACAATTTTTCCATGCTCGCCTCTGTTTTGTATTGGATTTATCGCAGGTCCCATATGGTCGTGTAGGCAGTAAATATTTTTAGGATTGTTAGAAGCGCGCAACTCATCTACGCTTTTAGGCATCCACTGGTCTCTCGTTTCATTATAATTATTGTATCCGCTTGTAATCACATTTTCATCGTATTTTTTGCCAAGACCGGGTGCAACTTTGATTTCTTCCCACGGTTTACTGTTCGCGTGGCGATGAGAAGCATTCACGCGCGACTGAAAGAATTCATTTTGGTTCTGATTACCATAAACGTTTTGGGTATTATTTTCTGGTTTGAACATGGTGGCAATCTCTTCCTTTTTAATATCATACGTCCCTTGTCCAGTATAAGAATCTAAAATAGAAGAAGTATTCATATTACCACCCCCGTTTGTTTTTCCTCCATAATAAAGATTCATATTATTGTGATTAATATCGTCGTATTTAATTTTTTCTCCAGCAAGATTTTTGAAAATATTATCGCTAGTGTTGGAAGACGCTTGTTCTTCACTTGAAATATTATTCAAAAAGAATTTGTCTTGGTATTGCGAAACATCTTGTTGATTGTTGATATTGTTATCACTCTTCGCAATGTTCGGGCGAAACTTTCTATATTCTTTGGAGAGTAAATCGCCGCGCGGTTCAATGTCGCTCAAATTAGCCATATTTTCTTTTCCATTACCAATACATTCTTCTTCATTTTCTTCATTTTTGTTTCTGTCATTGCTAATTAAAACCGCTGTTCCTAACAATAATAATGGAATAGCAATTTGTGCCATAATTTAATCTCTTATATATAAGTTTTATATTTTTTTATGATTTTTTCTATATTTGTCTTTTGTGTCAATATTTGTGTCCACATTGTTTTCAAATTTCAACGAAAAATGACTTTGAGGGTCTTCAAACAAAATCTCCGGTCGGTATTGTTGGAGAGAACGATACGTCCAAGATGGATGAGTGCTCCTTGACTCATCTGTCACGCTTTTATTCAGTTGATATATTGGAATTTTCCGCTCTCCATGATTGACACGATTTTTTTTGTTGTATTGGTTATCAATAAAATCCCGCGAATATCCACGTTCCATTTGTTTCAACTGCCCCTCTAGATCTATCATTTTACTATATTGTAAATTTCCGCTTTTTTGTAAGCGAATGTGTGGGTCATCGACAAAGACATTCTTTGTACCCGTGTTGGAGGGAACATTAAATGTATAGCTACACATAGATGTCGTCTCAATATTTGATTTTAAGATTCTACTAGTATCGTCGTGAAATCTTGTAAACGCCATTATATATATAGTTTACTTATAAATTATATATATAATTATTTAAATGTTATGAAAGCCACCTCTTTCACTGACATGTAAAAATGAAGGTGGAACTAATGTTTTTTGTTTTTTAAAAAGAGGTGTGTCTGTAATTTTTTTGGTTTTCAAATCAGGATTAAAGTTTGCTCCCTCCAAATTTATACTTTTGATGCCTCTGAGTTTACTCTCAATATCAATATTGTTGTATGACAAGGTCTCGCTGTGTAATTTGGGAACTCCGCCTAGTTCCAACATCTTATGAACCGAACTATTTTGACAATAGTCAACATTCAACATATAATTCATTTTGTTGGAATTCATGAGTTTTTCTACATTGTATTCAGGATTTTGATTTTTGTTACTTGTAAACGACATATTACAGTTAATATCTATTAATATAGTATTTTATAATAATTCGTCTAATTACACTCGTACTTTTCATTTTTGTAAATCTCGCGCGAAGGAAGACCACCGCGAACCCAACCATTTGCAGCCGATTCTTCTACAATATGTTTGCTACTCAACCTCTTTTGGAGTTTTTTCTGCATCGGGTACTTGTCAACATTAACCTGACATTCTTCGTTTATTTTAACAGCACTCTTTTTCTCTCTTAAAGTGTCGCCTTTGCGCAGATCATTTTCCATTCCAACATCTACATTTCCTCTTCCTAAATAAGGAACTGTCTTGAAGGTGCGTTCTTGAAGACTTATCTTGAAGTTCAAGTTTGTCAATTTAGAATTTATTAACTCACCACTTTCGTCAACGTTTCCACCATTCGGCGAAACTTGAAACCCACCTTTCATATTCATAGTCGGATGTGAAGATGCTAGATTAATTACCTTGTTGTCGTTTAATTCGCTAAAATTTGATGTATTGTATCCCAAATGCGTTTTGTTCATAAGATTCTCTTGAGTAAAATTATAATCATCATTTCCAATCCTTGAAATGTTGTTAAAAACAAAATCAACAAGTTGGGTCATTATTATATAAAATGAAATATTTTTTTTTTGTTATTTAATATATTAACAAGGGCTTTTCAGAATATAGATCACCATAACAATAACTGAGGAAATCGCCTTGATCATTCGGAATCGTTGTACTCGGATTTATATAAAACTGCCGCATAGAAGATTCAAAGTTCAAATTATCAGAAATATTATTGAATATATTTCCAATATCCTTGTTTCCTTTATTCGCTTCATAAATAAACTGCTTTGTCTGATGATTGATTTCGGACTCTTTATTTTGGTCGTATTCATCTCTCAACTTCTCTTTATTGACGTCATCTACATAATCACTATTCAATACATTATACAACGGATTCTTACTTGTATGTTTGTTTTCGTCAAATGAACCAATATTTGATGATTCAAAACTTTCAAATTTGTTATAATTCTGAATAAAGACTAACGCCAGAATCATGACAACCCCTAGTAACAAAATCAAATAGTTATTCAAAAGAATATATCCAAACAAAGATGAATACAAAATAAACCTAGTTGTTGCGTTTATTTTTTCATTATAGTTCATATGCGAATATGGCCACACTTCTAATAATTTGTCTTTATGAAGTAATGCTTTTGGGTCCTGTAACCAGAATTTTGTTTCCATTATAATAATTGTCTATATAATATAAAGCATATATTATTGTTAGTTGTTAGTTGTTCTTCTTCTTTTTCTTCTTCTTTTTCTTTGGATTTGTAGTTGATTTCTTATTAGTCGCCTTACTTTTATGTAAAGACTCGTTCGGATTGCTATTGTCATCATTCCATACAAACGTATCATCGGAAACTTGGGTCATATTGCCAGCCATTGCTTCTTTTTGCTTTTCTTCTTTATTCTTTCTAAGTTTTTCTTGCATTCGTTCTTTCATCTTGGATTGATTCATAGATTGTTGCATTTTATTTGCCATTCCCTTCATATCAAAATTCCCACCCGCCATTCCCATTTGGCTCATCATGTTTTTCATTCCAGGCATGTCCTTCATTTTCCCCATAATTTCCTGAGCCTCCTTCATCAATTCACTTTCCTTCATTTGACCGCTCTTTAATTTTTCTTCTAGTTTCCCCCCTATATTTTTAACAACACCAAGCAGTTTTGATGGATTTTTGAAAAACTGTTGTAGCAATTCGCTCTGCGATTTCTCGTCTTGACCCTCCTCGAATCCAAACTCTTTTGATGCTTCCTCAGCAATTTCTTTTGCTAAACTCCCTATTTTTCCTCCCATTAATCCGCTAAGATGGTCTTTTAATTCTTCCTGATTCATTGTATTTTCAAAGAAGTTACCAGAACCCTCTTCGCCACTGACCCCTTGTTGCGATGCCTTGGCAAATGATTCAAAAATGTTTTCAACATTACTCAAATCACCCATTTGCTCGCTAAACATTTCATTTAAACATGGGTCAACATCATTAAAAAAGACATTTCTCATCTCGTTCATAGTTTCTTCTATTTTATCTTGAAGGTCGTCTTCGTTAATCGCCTCAAACAAATCTTTGGCAGCTCCAAAATCTTCTTTGCTATCGACACCCTTACACACTGAAAACAATATTAGTTGTAAGTATTTCCATATAGTTTTCTTGGAACCGTCGCTTAATTTATCATCCAAAATAATTTCTTTAAAATTTAAATCTGGTAATAAAAAACATGAATCGTCGCTATCAAATAATTCGTCGTTTTCATACAAAATATGAAAAAAATTTTCTGGGTAAACTTTTTTACAATGACAATAATATTCATCATAATCAATTACATTGAATTTGTCTTCATATTCTGGAAAACTGATCAAAAGGTCCTTGACAAAATCATCAATGATCTTTTGGAAATCCTCGCTTTTTTCCATTTATCTGTATAATTGTAATTGTAGAATTATTTATTTAAATAACTTTATTTGGTATTAGATTAATATTACTGAAACTCATCAAACTGGTTCATCAAATCATCACCTTCGTTGTAATGTGGAGTTGTCAGGTTTGGAACTTCAGTGACCCATTGATTTATGGAGTTTTTGAAGATTTCCAGACAAACCTTTTGTTTTTTTTGCTTGGGATTCATGGTTTTGAACGTAATTATATATTTCTAATTTCTAACACGAGTATTTCAATTTTTTTGACAATATAATATAAAGTCATGTCAAAAAAAGCCAAAAGTTTTAAAAATAAAAGCGTTAAAAGAAAGAGCGTTAAAAGAAAAAGCGTTAAAAGAAAAAATGTGAAACATAGGGGGGGGGAACTATCTGCTAACGAAATTGCTGCTGTAAATCACCCATTAGATTTAATCGATCTCATGAACAATAAAAGTACAACAAAGGGTAATGAAAAACCAACGAATGTGGGAGGAATTATAAATGCGAATCCGGATTTGTCTCCAAATGAGAACCCGGTGAATAGAGCCAGGGTGTTCGGTGTATGTGGTGCCTTTGGAGTAATTGCTACCTTCGGCTATTATATACTAAAGTAGGGAATGTAATTTTTTCCTCGTTGAACTGGTAAAAATAACGATTGTTCATAATTTTCTTATTTTTTATAAGAATATATTGCTTTTTTTTCGTAGCATAATATATAGTCATGACAGCAAAAAATAAAAGTTCTTCAGGTAGTAGTGTAAGTAATAATAATGGTAAGAACAGTATGAATCGTAATAGCAATGCGAATGGTAATAGCAAGATGAATGGTAAACGCGAGTCGGAGCAAGCTGAAATTAGAAGAACGAATGTGAAAAACCTTAAAAATTTAAAGAAAGAAACAAGACGGGCCGCCTTACGTGATATCAACCCGAATAAGGCGAAGGCGCTGGAAACCGACTGGCTTGTAAGAAAGTTGACGTCCGGTAGCTTTTTAATTTTCGTCTTGGCTCTTTTCATCGTGTGGAAACTAGGCGTGTCGATTGGGTAAATATACTAAAACCGCAATATTTAATTACAATCGCTATTAAAATACTGATAACTCATTTGCGTCAAAAACTTAATTTTCGCCAAAATAGATTCCACAACGGAGTTGCTCACAGAATTATATTTTTCTTTGATCAGGACAATATATTTCATCACGGAAACATTGAAATCCTTGTTCAACTTATCCTGCAGTTCATCGCTAAAGAAATAGTTGACATTATTATCCATAATGTAGTGGTAATATTGCTTTGTGATATATTCATACCACGTTTTAATAAAGAGTTTGATATTTGTCTTTTTCAACAACAAATTTTTCTTGTAAAAATCGTTAAACTCTTTATTTTTGTTTTCTAGTTGTTCTTTGATAGTGTTGAGTAAATCAAAGTAAATATCTACAAACGTTTTTACGATTTGTTTTTTCTGAGCAGCAGAGTGACTCATATTGCTAATGAAGTTGGATAGTTGTTAAACTATTTGTCTTTTTAAATCATAATTCATTATTTCTCTCTTGTTGAATTTTGTCTAAACTAACCGGTTCCTGTTTCTCACTCAAATCTTCGGTTGGTGTGTAAATATTTTCGGAATGATTATTTGTAGACTCAATAGACGCATACGTGTACATTTGACGCGTCCCGCCGTTACCTTGTGCGGATAGTTCGTCGTGGTCTGTATCCCAGAAACTAAATGAATCACTTGATACCCCAAAAGAACCGTTTGTTTCAGACTCTAAAGAAAACGAATTTGGTTCCATATTTAGTTTCTGTCGCTCATCATTAATACTTTTACTCATCGGAGCAAAATACTCCACGATTTGACCCCCTTTCAATATTTCATAATTTGGCATAATACACAATGTTGGAACACAAGTAATCATAGGCGGTAGTGGCATGGTCTGTTGTGGATTCAAATAAATATGTGTAATATTGTTTTCAATGTATCTGTTATCAATGCAAATCAACTGAACTTTATCAAGAAAATTTTTCTGTCTTAGATTCGCCAACACTTCTTTACTGTGAGCGCAAAGTTCGCTAAAAAATAATAAATGTTTTGGATTTGTCTTGTTTAAATTTTGTTTGTTAGGCATCATATTCATATTTTTCTCGGTATTGTTATTCATGAACTATATTTCAATATGATTTAGAGTATAATTTTTTTTGATGATATAAACTAAAAAATTGAATTAAAAATAAAGTATAAATTTATACAACATACATCCATGAGTGTTCAAGTTGAAAACGTTGTTGAATATGAAGGGACTTTGTCGTTCAATGTACGAGGAGTAGAAACGTGTGTTGTCAATTCACTTCGTCGGGCGTGTTTGTCTAATATTGAAACACTTGTTTTCAAAGGATTTCCGCATCATGAAAGTTCTATTAATATAATTAAAAATACTACAAATTTCAACAATGAGTATTTGAAACATCGCATTTCCTGTATTCCTATTATGAGTAACAAAAGTAACGAATTTGACCAATTAAAAGAGAACTACAAAATTGTTGTTGATGTGAAAAATGAAAAAGGAAAACAAGAAAAAAGGTATGTTACAACCAAAGACATTGTTCTTGTAAATAAACAGACCAATAATGAGGTTCAAAGCGAAATGAATGGGTCATTGTTTCCACCTGACCCGATTAGTGGAGAACATATATTGCTTTGCGTGTTGTATCCAAACCATAACTTGAGCGATAATGAAATGGAAGAGTTAAATTTCGAGGCGGAATTTGAAATTGGTTGTGCTCAAGAGAATTCGTGTTGGAATGTTGTACATAATTGCACGTATGAGTTTCTGCGCAACGAACCGGAAATATCTAAAAGAGTAAATAATATTGAAGATAAAATGGAAAAACGAGACTTTGAAATTCTGGACGCGCAAAGAATTTACTATGAAAATGAGTATAAAATGACAGTTGAGAGTTTAGGAATATTTACAAATAGAGAACTAATGGCCAAGAGTTGCGAATACATCATAAGTAAATTGAATTTAATTATCCAGTATACTAAAGATAATGAGCTTGCGAATGTTCAAACAAAAGAAGAATATATATCGGCGTCAAATGACGGAACAAAATCAGCAGAAGAAATTGAAGAATATCAAAATATGTATTGTAATATATATACCGAGGATGATTTCTTTGTGTTTGAACTAAAAGAAGATGATTATACGATTGGCAAGCTTATTGAAGTTTATTTATATAGCAGTTACAAAGAAGCGCTAAGTTTTGTAGGGTTCAAAAAGAATCACCCAGTCCAACCAAATGCACACATTTACATTCGTTATAAAAAAGAACAATCAAATAAAAAGGATATATTCTCTCATATTAAAAACACCGCCTTATATCTCCAACAAGTCATATTCAAAGACATTCACTCTTCATTTATTGGGAATTAGTAATTAAGAATTAAAAATTAATAAATAATCTCATTCTTTATATAAATTATGGAAAACATAAATCTAAATAATTCTTTATTTTATGGTAATATTGTTAAATTGGAATCAGCCCGTAAAGAATTATTGAACGATACATTATTTTTTGTTGATTATATTGATGATTCTAAATTGAAACTCATTTCGGAAAATTTGGAAACTCAAATTTTTCATTTGAATGCTGATGGCGGTATTGACAATATTGATAAAGTCATTGTCGTGAATCAGCAAGAAGATGGTTATTGTGTCATAAATCGTCTTTTACCCGGAAAACTAATTAAGATCAACTTTGCAAGCGAAGATGCGTTTATTCAAGGTGAAATTAGAAAACTTGAAAATGATATGATTGTTGTAAAAACCCTGGAAAGTGAACTATTATATATTGATTTTGAATATTCTGGTCTCCTAGAAAAATATAAAATTCGTTCTATTGAGATCATTAAAAGTTACAAAAGTTACCAAACCGGCGACTATGATATTGTGGATGATGGAATATATACTGAAGACAAAATAATGTCAGTGGAAGACGGAATAGGAGAAACAATATATACAATTGAACAACAGGTCAATGATTACATTGAAAAAAGTCTGTCTACGTCGAAAAACAAAAAGAAAGTAATTTCAGAAATTGGCAAATACAAGTTGCTATTGGAAGAATATACTGAGTTAGATTCGGGAATCAAGATTAAACAGATTCCCAACAATCAAATTCTCTATTCTATATTTGATTTGAACCCTAAAGTTGTCAACCTTTATTCATCTTATCTACACAAGGAACTGTATTACAATTCTGAGAAAGTTGGAAACTATGAACTTGATAGTATAGACACAGAAATTTCAAAATGGCAGTACAGTGTTACTGAAAAGAGTTACGAGAACTCTTCTTTAGAAGTTTTTTCCGAACAAGATAATATCATGCCAATAAATACAAAAATAAAAAATTATCATAAAAAAATCCGTTTAGAAACAGAACAAAATATTGCGCTGGTTAATAAAGTAACACATTCTAACAACAGCCCGTTTTTCTTTGCGATAGGAAAAGAGGGCGAAATTCAAGTTATCCCATACGATATGGTTCATGTGAACAAAGGAGAAAAGGTAATTTTGAATGGAGTTGTATTCAAGAACTTGCCAACAATTTTCAAGGAAATGAATATTCATCATTCGAGTAATATCCTTTCTAAATCATTACAAAACATGTATATTCGGTATGAAAAAATACCCAAAGTCAAAATGTTGAATGGTGATGTTATGAAAGATAAAAAATATTTTGATAACAAGCGTGTTACCTTCTATGAGTTTCAGGAGGACAAATCGTTTAAAGAATATATTGAAGAGCTTGATTTTGGTTTGAAAGAGATTTATGATAAAATATTTGACAGAAAAGAAGTTTCTATGTTCCAGTGTTTAAAAAAACTGGCTTTATTTGATGTTTCAAAAATGAATGTTTCGGAACACTTATTTATTCAAAAACTTGTGCGAGAGAATCTTAGCGTCACGAAAAAGGAAATTAATGAAAAGCGCGCACATTTTGTCAGAATGAATAAAAAACAAGATGACTATGAATATGTTCCACATGAAAGCATGTATGAAATCGTAAAAAATTCTTATTTATCGGATAAAAAATCAAAAACAAGCAATGTTCCTTACCACATGGGTGAGTTGTTGAAGATCGCAAGCATTGATAACATGGAGTTGTTGTTATTTGAATTAAAGCAATTGAACAGAGCAAATCACATCGACTTTAAAGATGAAGAAGTAGATAATTACATATTGGATTTACAAGCTCAATTGAATGGCGAGATCTCCAAAGATAGCGACAAAAATCGCGTTGATTACTCCAAATATTATAGAACCAAAGGTGAAATGGTACGTGATTTAAATAAAATAATACTGAAAAATATAAATAAAACAGAAGAAGGCAAAATAGAAAAATATGACCCAATTCAATATTGTTATGAAAATGTGATTAACAATGCGAAATTTGACGGCGACCTCAATAATTTTGTGAAAGAATTGGATAAATTATTACAGGCCATGCACGAAGAAAATGAAAATTTTGCGAATTTTGACGTTATTTTTGAAAATGAACCAGATAATGAAAACATTTTAAACGTTCTCGTTAAACTGATCCAGAAAACACAAATACGCCAAGATGATAAGTGCTACGTGGAAGAGGAAAAGAAGTTTTATATATACGATGGAACCCAATGGAATAACTCCGAAGAGTCAAAAACACAATTAAATAAAAAGAAATTTCTCCAAGTAAAGAACTCTATTGATGAATTTGAAGAAATAAAAAATAGAATTATCAATGAGTCGGTCATTAAATATGCGCAAAAGTTTGAAAAAAATGACGATGAAGACGATTATTTTAGTGAAAAAATACGCAACAAAATGATAAATAAAGTTAAAAATATGAAAAAAACTAAATTGCGTGAGTTGCTCAAATACAACTCCCAGAAATATGATTATCAACAGTTATTTGATAATCTAGGCTATGAAACTCTTCAACACTACTCACCGAATACAAATTTGTTGTATATTATTCTAGGGATTGATGAACTAGAACGAAAATACTCGTTAATCCAGAGGTTTATATCTCTATTTGCCATTGATAATGGTGATGAAAAATGGCTTTTTTGCGTCTCTGAAAATATTAAATTAATCCCAAAATATTTACAAAAGTTAAGCGAAGCATATTTGTTGTACAACACCCATGAGAGCGTGATGAAAGAAATTTGTCATCTTGAAGGAGAAATGAGTGAAGAAGGTGATGCTTGGATCCACAAAGAGAGTGGCTTTGTCATTAAAAGACTAGACTTTGACACGAATTATGGATACGATGAGAATGGGTTTAAAATAAAACTGGATACTATTGAAGGTGTTGACAATGTTGATAATGATGAAGAAAATATCACAATTACTGGAAACACTACTGTAACTAGCGTTAAATCAAGACCTGTCAAATCTAAACCAAAACAAAATAAGCGGATGATGCGTCTTTTAAAAGATTTAACGTCTGTTATGATGCGCGACTTAGATGTGAAATTCAGACATAATGATGATACTAGTTTATTATACACAACTATGGAAGAACTATTTCAAGAGTCTTCGTTACATCCAAAGTATGAAAGTCTTGGTATGCTTGGTAGCATCTACGTTGTGATATCAATGATTCTCATATACAAGCAGTCTAAAAATGTCGCGGTCGTAAATTCATATTTGCCATGCAATATGTCATTTTCCGGATTCCCGTATGAACAAGATGAATCATCTTTAGACGGAATCAAATACCTGGCTTGTTATCTTAAAACCAGGCTCGAACGGGACAAGCAAAAGAAAGTTAAAAAAAATCAATTGTCAGAAATGGTTTTTCAAATTTTCCAAAAATTTGCGTCTATGAAAAATACAGAAGAAAATATTGCAACTGACATTCTCAATTACATAAAAATATTCTTTTTGAAAAATGATTTTGTGAAAGATATGATGCAACAAAAGCGAAACTTTGAGAGTAAAAATCCAAAAGCGAGCTTCCTTTCTGATCCTCCGGCAATGTTCAAACCAGCGCTTGTAGAAATTTCAACACAAAACGCAGACGATGAACATGGGTTCAAGCACAGAACAGATAATTTTCTGTATAAGCATGAGAAGCGAAAAAGAGAAATGGAAATGATAAATCTGAAAATTGAAGAAGAAATAAAAGCATCAATCAAGAAGGAGGAGCCGCTACTCAAAAGTCATTATGAAGAACCATTCTTAGTAAATTATTGCTGTCAAGATAAAGATATTGTGGTAAATTCATTACTTAAATCTGAACTTAACAAATCAACCATCTCCAAGCTAGTGAATAAAAGCGATGAATTGTTTAAGAAAGTATCAGAAGAAGACTTTAATTGTTTCAAATGTACATCACTGTTAATTCCTATCCTTGATAAAATGGAAGAAGAAATTAACTTGACACGCATATATAATCAAGAATTGTTGTATTCCTTCTTGTCGTCATTACTACAACTTGAAAATAAAGACAAAAACCTTCCTGAACACTTGAAAATACTTGCTAAGGAATACAACATTGAAGAGTTAGACGATGAATTTTACACTGAAATGGGAGAAATTGGTAAAAATGGTAATGTATCCAAAAAGATTGAATTATTGGAAAAATACGACATTGAAATTAATTCCTCTTTTATGGAGAACGTCTTGACACGGCACCATAAACATCTTTATGATGAACAAAAAAAACGTCAAGAGTCAGAAACCGAAAAGTTGCTACTAAAAAAAACTAACAAAACCAAAGTCTTGTCTGATTTCCAGTTTGAGTATATTGATACAGAAGAAAAGGCTAAAAACCAACTTGATCAAGAAAATGTATCTAACAAATTTGAGAAAGAACTCGAAATTTTGTCCGGTAGATACAATAAATTTATGTCAAGTAATTTCAACAAATCTAACCATCGAACTGTCAAAATCAATATGAAGACGCTCTTGATCAATTTGAAAAATGGTGTTTATTTAGAGGAAAAAGACAATGAACAATTTGAATTGTATATTAAACAATTATATAATATCAACTACCAATTAGTTTCCTTTGTTCCAGGACTTTTGTTCAACAATAATTTCCATAATGACACCGGTTTTGAACATTTCAATTTCGCCGATGCTCACGTCGATGATTTGAAGAAACATCGTCAAGATTACAGAAACGGATTTTACAAACTTCCAAATGCTAGTGAAGAAACAGTTAATATTCTGAAGTCAATTTCTAATTATAAGGACGTGTTGTGTATCAAAACATTTAACAAGAAAAGAACGAATCAATATTCTTTTTTGTTATATTTATTCTACAAATTATTAAACTGTTATATCGAGTTATCTGAATCAACCGATGTTGTAGTAGATGTAAATTTTGAAATTGTAAAGATGATTCTAGAATACACTAAAAATACATCTTATAGTTACTCGAAAATGGTGATGAACAATAATCAATCAAAGCAATCCGAAAAATATGTGAAGACAGAATCATTAAGAAAAATGAGGCCACAAGAAAGAGAAGCTGAAAAATACAAAATGGCAGCAAAATTGGGTGACTGGTCTTATGGTAATCAGAGTAGGGTATTCAAATATTACAAACAGTTTTACCACGAAGATTCCGAAAAGGCAAATGAAATTAAGAACATTGCGAGAGAACTATATGCGGAAACAATAACAGATGGAAATAACGAATTATACCACGATTCTCAATTTGAGAACTCATTGACAGACATGATCAACGATGAAGAGGCGCAAGACATAACAATGGTCGGAGATGAAGACGGCATTGTTCTTGATGACGAAGGCTGTGAATTAGACGATTACGAATAAAAGAGTAAAAAATTATATAAATATATAGTAAAATGCTTGTAGATAAATTATACTTGTCCATATTTCTCTTTGTTTCGTTATATTCAATTGTCAATATTATACAACCAAACGCCATATACAACCATCAACAAAACTCGTTGAGACCGTTCGGCGTCGGATATAAAAACACTACAATTATTTCGTTGTGGCTTGTCAGTATTTTATTGGCAATTCTTAGTTATTTTGTTGTAATATATTACTTCAATATCATGAATATGTGGTTTTGAAATAATGACACTGCTATTTTTTACAAGACCTGCAAAGTGGGCAAGTATTTCCTGGGTTTGCGCGTTGCCAAGCAATGTAACAAGTTCCACAAATACCGTGATGATTCCTTTTGTCTTTTATATCACAATTGTAGTAATGCTTTAGTTCATTTGTTTGATAACAAACATTACATTCCCCGCGAAATGTAGTGGTTGTTATCAAAGAGCGTTCAATATCATATTGTCTAGTATTTTCGAAGCGAATGTAAAATGAGTGACACTTTGAATGAAATTGTTCGTTGATAAAATCGTCTATTGTAGCATTATTTGTATCATTCAACTTGATAAGATTCATAGTATGTTCGCGATCATTCATGTGAAATATTGAAAAATCTAAAGTCGTCTCCATCAACGATTTCAAATACTCAATGTATAAACTGAAATAAGCCTTAAGTTCAAAATTATAATGAGGAAGACAAAACGTTTCTCCACTATGTTCAATCTTGAATGATGACGTGGCATTATATTTGCCATGATTTTGTATCATCACTTCTGGAATAGAATGGATTAGTCCGCGCAAGTGATTGATATTTTCGGACATGGTTCTCTTAACTTTAACTCTGTTCATTCTCTATATTTTTTATATTGATTTCAATTTTTTTGGAATTTATCATTCAAGTATTTTCGGAAATTATCTTTATTTACCGAAAATGCGTTACAGTTTTCTGCTAAAATAGTATTATAACCTACCAGTATGGTAATAATGCTCAAGATAGCGTGCCAGACGCCTTCGCCGATTGATTCTTTTAAAAAAATATATTTCTTGATTAATTTTTTATTATCTTCATTATCAGTAATACCAGCACTTTCTAATAGTTTTTTAGAATTTTCACCACTGTCATCAAAATGAATTTCATTCAAAAGTATTTGCGGATTAGCCTTATACAAGTTGACCAACTTTGATTCATTATTGGCAGTTGTCATATTCTTTACAGTTTCAGACTCTACACCAGAAAAATTCAAGAAGGATGAACCGATTGTATTTGAAAAACATCTAATCCATCCGGGGAAAATTGATATCAGAAATATACCAACTGAGTAAATAAGTATAAAGGGTATTACTGTTGCGTAAAACGCGACCTGGTGATTTTTTTCACCACATATTATTTTTTCTTCAGTTGCCGAAATATTTGTAAAATAACTGAATAAGAAAAATATAGCCATGAATGCGAAGATAGAAACCTTTCTCAATGTTTTAGTCTTATTATCATCTGAACCGTCAATTCCTGAATGCAACGCAACTGTTCGCATTATAAAGAAGACAAGTGTTACTATGGAAAACAGCATTATTGAACTGTTCACGTGATCTTTAAATGATTGTTCGTCGATTTCACTGCTCATAATGAATATATAGTATATAATTATTTTAGATTTTCTATGTTTAAAAAATATAAAAATAATATATGTATCCTAAATTAGTTGAACATAAAATCAAAAATATTGTAAACACAAATCTCCGTTACTGTCACAATATAAAAATGAAGTATTACAACTTTTTTTATAATATTTTTTGCTTTCTCTTGATTGCATGTACAATTGGTGTTATATTGTATTTTAAATATGAGAAAAAAAAGGACGTCTATAGTGAAAAAATGAAAGAAAACCAAAAGCGAGATTATATTTTATACAATTTAAGAAAATTCCAAAATATGAATAATAAAGAAATAGAAACAATTAATTCCTATTGATCAATTAATTCCTATTGATATTATATAAATGATGAATGAAAACACAAATACTACCGACCATAATGCTAATTTAGAAATGTTCTTTTCGCGAAAAATGGATATTGACAAAATTAACCGAAAAATCAAAAAAAATCAAACAGTATCCAAGAAAAAGAGAGAGAAACAACTTTCCTTTGATTTTGATAGAAAGCAGTTTCGTTTAGTAGACGCAAATTATGTTGCGGTAGTTTCTGTTTCAAGAATAGACAAACAAGATACAGAAGACCTTATAGAAAAATACAAGTCTAAGATCCAGAAAAACCAAAAAAACATTCTTAAAAAAAAATATGAACTTTTGTTTGAATATCAAAATGTAGAAGATTTCGAGGAAATATATAAGAATTCAATTCAACAACAAGAATCTTACATCAAAATGCATGAAAAGACGCTTGAAAATTATAAGAAGGAAAAGGAAGAAACGAAGAAGGAATCTGAAGAAGCACGAGAACAAATTTTGAAACAACAAGAACCATACGAGATTGAATTAAGAAGCAATGAAGGTGGTGATAAAAATATTAACAAGGCTGAAAATATGAAGAGGTACATAGAACAACAAAAACAACTTTATGAACTTACATGTAACAACATTATTGATAGTGTCAAAATTAACGAAAGATTCGTAACCCGAGTTTAATAATATTCACAATGTCTTTGTTTAATATCTATTATATTGTTTCCAAATGCTATCGCGTGCGTTGTCATATGTATTTTGTTTACATTTTGGGTCTGGTTCCTCGTTATGCGCACTAGTTCTATATATTGCTCGTTGTTGATTTTTCTCAATAAGTTCATTTTTTTTCTCTTTTAATGGTTCTTGTTCATTCATAATCAATAATTTTTGCGAAACAATATCATAATCAATAAATGTTAGGTTTGATGATTGATTTTGTGCAAGTTTCAAAAAATCGTTTGCCAGGTTCATATTCCACGACGACTCGTAACTTTCAAACGATTGGTGCAAAACCATTTTTGATTGGTCATTCTCGGAGTCGCTATTACCCATCGTGTTTCTCAAGTAATAATGTTTCATATTTTGTTCATAAAACATCATGAGCGTATCCATATAAATTTCGCGTTCCAATATTTTATCTACAAAATATTTAAGGTTCATCTGTTCTAATTTTTTACCGGTCTCTTCTTTTACAATGGAAGCCAATGACATCAATGATTCAGAAACAAATATTGTACCCTTCATCATATCTATCTGACAAGCTATTTCATATTGTTTAGGAACTTCATTACCAAACATCATTAACAAATTATTATAATTCGGCATACTTTTGTCAACAATGCTCTGGACTTCAACCAGTTCGTCTTCAATTTCTTCAATGCGGATTTTTCGCTCCAAGTCCCGCTTCTCTTTTCCCTTCTTCATTTTGTTTAACTTGTTTTCATGAGAGTCTTCTATAAACGAAAGAGAATATTTCCAAGAAGTTTTGGCACCTTCAACAAAATACGAAACTCCGCTTTCAAGTAGTAATGCGCTTTGATTTGTAAAGTTATTTAATTGGTACAAAAGAAATGATGACGAGAGCAGTAAGACAGACGACGAAAATGCCTTCATCTTTTAAGTAAGTTGGGTGTTTTATAATGGTGTTCATTTTCTATTTCAATTTTATAAAATAAACCTATTATATATAAACTGAATGAAATTTACAAAATATATTAACTTCAAAGCATTTTTGGTTAGTTTTGCGGTAGGTTTGTTGTATATATATTTGACAGACGATTATAAAAAGGTTATTATAGTTTATCCGACACCAATGAACAAAGACAAAAAACTATACGTAGACAAAGCAAATAACTGCTTCAAGTACGGTCTGACACAAGCGGAATGTTTGTCAAATAAAGAAGAATATGTCAACGTTGGAGTGAATTATTAATATATACTTTATTATATATAGTTCCAGTCTAAATATGAAGGAGATAAAACAAATGTTGAAATCTGATAAAGGAGTATTCCTATTTTCAATCGTTTTAGGGTTGGGATTCGCCGGATTATTCAAAATGAGTTGCGATTCTAGATCGTGTTTGATTTACAAGGCACCAGATATGAATAACAAAAAACAAGTCAAAGTAAATAATAAATGTTATGATGTCTCAGAAGAGATGGTTGATTGTGACAATGAATTAGAAAAAGTAAAGGACAAAATTTTAATGTAATGAGTTTGTAAATATTTTATAAATTCATTACTAATAATATAAATATATATAGTTCATACTATGGAAAAGACAACAAATATTAGCGAGTTACCCATCAAATCCAATATTCCACCAGTTGAAAGTTCTGAAATGGAAAACAAAATTCAACCATCAACCCAACAGTTTGCGATTGACCAAGGCGTTGTTCACACTCAACCTGAAAAAACCGTCACGTTTTCAGACGAAGAGTTGGGGAAAACATCGTCTGTTAATAATGAAAAAGTTACACCCAAAAAAGAACCAGACTTATTTGCGATTTCTAACGAGTTTAAGTTGATTTCATTGGCTTCGCTGATGTTTTTTATTTTTATCGACAGTAAATTCAAAAAATACATTATCAACGTGTTAACACAAATCTTTGGAGAATTCATAAAGACCGAAACTGGCGGAACAAGTAACATAGGTAATTTGTTTTATTCGCTAACATTTGGCGTGTTATTATATTTGTTTACAATATTTGTAGATTATACATCGCTTCAGTTTGATTTTTTCTTGTAGTTATGATAAAACAATATATACTCGATAACTTTTATCTGGATCCATGGATGATGCATTCTCAAAGCTGTTTCCATAGTTAATAGTATAATTTATGTAAACAACTACCGCGTCTCCAGGAGAAAACTTTAAATTTACCGTCAATTGCTGAGAGTTGGGGTTATTTTGTTGTGCAAGTGATATATCTGTTTCTAGAACATTCAAACGGTCTTGATCTTGGATGACTATTTCAACTAATCGTTTTCCAATAGAATAATAGTATTCGTAAGTATTGCCACTTATTTCAGAAAATAATTTCGGCGGTTGTTGAACCAATTGATCGAATAATGTTTGAATTTGCGCTTCAATATATTCATTTTTGGAGTCTATATTACTGAAAAAATGGTTACTTCTAGGTACAGTATCCATGACTAAATTTTGTCCTGCTTCCCAAAGAATATGGCGATAAACATCCAGTTTTAATGATTGGTCAATATAAAAATTGTGAGGCTCTTCTCCAGATTTTCCAACAATTACATTTGATTTTGAAAAATTTATATTGTCAGCTAGATTATTATTTTGCGAAAATCCATAGTAAACATTATCCGCAGTTAAATTGTTAATATTGCTTACATCAAACGTGATTTCGAATAAATGATTGAAATTTGAAACGTCTGTTACAATGTACGAAGCAGCCTCAGAACTGGGTAATATAGATGGTATACTCATTTATATTACATAGATTTTTTATCGGCTTGCTTTTTATCAAAAGATTCTAGCATTTTTTCAATATCTACTTTTTTTAAGGAAGAGATAATTACCTTGTAAATAGAGTTTAATAGTTTGCGCTCTGTTTTTTCGTTGATAATCGGAATATCAATATCTTCGTTCAACTCGCGTATTAAATGCTTTTTAAATTCATCGTTATCCAATAATTCAATGTATAATTCGTAGTTTTTGGAAAGGGTTTCTTTTACAAGTTCGTTCATTTTATATAATCTTAATATTAAAAATTTTATTTACTATATATATTATATTGTTTGGCGTGTATGAAAAAATGTTCCAACCCATGCAAACACAAAAGAAAGTCCTCCAAAAAAACAAAATCCTCGAAACCTAAACAGGCTTTAAAGAAACGCCAATTTTCCAAAAAAGTAGGTAAAACTGCGATTAAAAGACAAAGAACATTGAAATATAAAAAAAACATTAAAAAAAAGAAAACTAAATCTGGTGGAGATTCAACTGCGGGGGTTTTGACAGCGTTTGGTCTTACTGCTCTTGCGAGTTACGCTGGTTCTAGAATCATGTATAGTGGCAAGAAGCCGCCGGACGGCGCAATGAACGTCGTTTTGAATCCTCCCAAACCCGATGTAAAATCCGCAACAAACACATTAGAAGGAAAATACGCAACAAACACATTAGAAGGAAAATACGCAAATGAAATTATGGATATATATAATAAGATAAAAGACACAAACGGACCCCCCAATGCAGGACACGTAACTGAGTTTTTGAGGTTATGTGATATGCATAAAAACAAGGATGATTTCCCTTTAGAAATCGTAACAAATGATGCTGGTGGCGCAGAAGAGACAAAAAATAAAACAATTTATGAATTACAAAAGGGAATTCATATAAGTAATATATTTAAAGAAAGAAATTTTGGAAATCATGGGGGAAATGATCATGGTGGTGAACGCAGTAAAGAATTAGCAGATTTATATATACATCTTGTGGACAAAACTAAACTTGACGTTAGACAAATAACTACTGTTCTTAATAAACAAAGTGAACTTACTAAACGTGCCCAAACCGACCTTCTGAAATCACTAAAACACGATGTTGATATTAACAACAACAAAATTTTGACATTAAAAGACTTCAAAAGAATCGTTGAAGAAAAGATTGATATCCTGAAAGTACAAAACACATGATAATATTGCATTAGTTCTTACTCTTCTTCTTTTTTCGCGTCTTGTTTTTGATGCGCGGCGAATATTTAAAAAACCATTTTTGATATTCTTTTGATGTTTTGTTTTTACCGAACTTTCTGTATTTTAAACTACGCTCTTTCAATACATCTTCTTTGTCTTGTTGTTTACCATAACATGGTAAATTGAAGCGTTTTAGTTTCTCTGGTATTGCAGAAATATGTTGATATTTATCAATAATGTCGCTGTAATGACTGACAACATATTGTAGTTTATCAATGACTTCTTTGATTGCGGTTTTATTCAGAGGTAGGTCATCAATTAACAAAAGACTGAAATAGAGGTTTAGTAATGTATCAATATTACCCATATGTATCTCACGCCTCTTGAACTTTACAACGTTGTAAGCAAGACAAGAATTCGTGGCAAATATTATCCCAATCACTTTTCCTTTAAAAGACAAATAGCAATAATTATCTATGAACTTATAAACCGATTTTATTTTTTTAATTTCCACCCCATCTATTTGTTTGTCTTTTAAACCCTTGATTGTTTTTGGTAAGTTGTCTGTGTACAATATGAACATATCAGTAAAATCTTTTTTATATTTCAAACCTATTTTCATAAATTTATGCATTAGACGGATGGTGATATCAAAATTACAAAAAACCATCTTATTTTTCCGGAAATGATCGAATAATTCTTCATATGTTTTTTTCGTCTCTGTATCTGTCAAGTCAAGTTTGGTTTCATAATATGTTGACAACTTATTTTTGGCCAGAATCGGGAAATAATTGTTCAACACTTGGAGTCGCGAATACACTTTTTCCCATCTTGAAATATCGCCTAAAGGGCGCGCCAATTCTTGATGTAAACTCATTCGCAGAAACTCCGGAGGGGTGTACATAATTTTGTCTTTTTGAATGTTATGTTTCTGTAAATGTTCATAAAATCCCTTGTCCACTTGTGTAATATCCGCAATTGCCACGAAATTCACAAACACCTTGTATGTTCCATGTATAAAAGCGTTTTTACTTTCAATGCTATGAACATTTTCCTTCGTGAAGATGTTACACAACTCTTTCGCGTCTTCCATTGCGTTTGGCGAAAAAAAGTCGTAATCCGGAATATCCGTTTCGTAATTGTAGAACTGCTGCTCTTTTGGTAGTATGTCATTGATTGCAGTTCCTCCATAACAAATCAGTTTTTTATCAATTATAAACTCACGAACAATGTTGAGTATTTTGTCGTTTACATGACGTTTTTTCTGAATTCTTTTGCGTTCTAATTCATTTTCTTTAATTGAATGCTTCAAATATTCTGAGTTCATTAATTAATATAACAATAGAAATTAAAGAAGGGTCTTGTTTATTGAAAAAATGGATGCTTCGGAGATATCAGATTTATCGCAAGTTATATTATTATTATTACTATCTGTTCTGCAGAAGAGATTATTTGACACATCGCTTATTTTAAACTTGTCAGCACCAGTTCGGGTAAATTTGAAGTAACTAGATTTTTCTGGGAAGTTGGCATCACAGTAAACAAGTTTATCTCCCGAAAGGTCGCATATTTTTTCTTGAATACTTGTTTTAAAGTAATATTTCTCCGTGTCATCTGGACTTTGAATAATGTTAAACAGTTTATAGTTACTATTTGATACATCCGTATAGTTACTATCTGACGCGTCAATACAAGCCATTGCACTCGTATCATTGCTTGACAAATCGTGACATATTTTGTTGTTAGGTCCGGTCATTACTTTATAAGTCATGCTAGGAATGAAAAACGAATCGCTCGTACCTGTCGTATTCAATAAAATGTCCGGCTTTTTGATCATCGGGGAAGCAACATTGTCCGAAGAGGAGCCTATTTGAGAAACAAAAAAGTCGTTGTAAACCCTCAAATAATCATCAAACCTTTGATGATTCATACAAACAAACTGAACACCATTTGAGACCGCATTTGAAAAATCATAGTTGTTATTATTCACTTTGTCTTTTTGAGGGAAAGATACCACCATTTTCCTTTGACTAAGTCCTTGAAATGAAATGTAATTATCGTCCTCAATTTCATCTGAATGGACAACCACAAGGCTTTGTTCATACGTGGAAAGTAAGTCGGTTATTTGATTCAATTTACTGCTCTTAAAATCGTCGCTTGAAGAACTATTATCGTCCAGCGTGATAAATATAAAGACCTTGCCTTCACAATCTTCAATTGGCAAGTTCGCAATAATTTGCTCTCGTGAATCATCGTAATCATTGTAGAATATTCTCTGATTTTTGGTGAATAGTTGATTATCTTTGTCAAAAACATCAATTAATGTGTCGTGGACTTGATTGTAAAAGTTTTTCTTCTCTTCGCCTCCATAACCTTTATTTAACGAAGCATAATTAAGTCTTAAATGCAAAAACAGTGGAAAAGCAACTTTATTATCTCCTCTGTTTAAAAATTCAGTTTTAATAGTTTTCATACCATCATCAAAATCAATATGATTGTATGTACTTTTATGGTCATGTCCGTGGTCATGATTGGCGGCGATAATTGGTAGTTTATTAAGAGAAAAAAGTTGCATGTCTAAGAATCTTACACCCATTTCTGCGCAATTTGTGACAGCGCAATTGTCAACGTAATCATTTGCAAAAATTCCGCTACAAAAACAATTATATGCGCTTTTGAAGTAAAAATCCTTTAGTTTACAATTGTAATTGTTGGTAGCCCCGCTTTTAAAATAGTTTGCATTTCTTAATTCATTGAATGAATAAAATGTTGAAAGATTGTTTTTATCATTACCCCGCTTATTTTCTATATTTGTACAGTTTTCTTCTTGTAAATTTACCTTCCTTGATATGTATAGCACAGATATGAAAACCAAAAATGTAATTATAATGATGGATCCATGATTCTCAAAAAAGGATGTCACATCTTTTGAACCCGCCATACTTAAAATATATGTATAAATAAAAAATTAAAATAAATATCTTATAATATTAATAATAAAATGCCTGGTGGATTATTAAATTTGATAGCATATGGAAACCAAAATATTATTTTAAATGGCAATCCTAAAAAGACTTTTTTTAAAAGTGTTTACATGAAATATACAAACTTTGGAATTCAAAAATTTAGATTGGATTATCAAGGGACACGTGACATTGACCCAAACAATGACTCTGTATATGTATTCAAAATACCAAGAAATGCTGAATTATTGTTAGATTCTCATTTGTGTTTCACATTGCCGGATATTTGGAGTCCTATATGGCCACCAACTCAGGTGGGAGACATATGGAAACCATACCATTTCAAATGGATCAACAATATCGGGACATCGTTGATTAAAACTATCAAAGTTATGATAGGTACTCAACTGATTCAAGAATATCCGGGGGAATATATTCGATGTGTGGTGGAACGAGACTATAGTGAAGACAAAAAGAAAATGTTCAATACAATGAGCGGAAATATTAATGAAATACATAGTCCAGAAATATATAATATTGATTTTGTAAATAACTATCCGAACGCAATTTACAGAGGAAGTGAACAAGAACCGTCTATCAGAGGACGAAAAATATATGTTCCTCTAAACCCTTGGTTCATGAACAATACTCAAATGTCTTTGCCGCTGGTCGCGCTACAATATAACGAAGTTACAATTGAAATAACTCTCAAACCCATGAAAGAAATGTTCACAATCAATAATGTTGAAGAAATAATAGATGTGAATACAACAACGTATTCTGTCAAAACAGATAACTTATTTACTAGAATTCAACCAAACTTTAGCGATGAAAGACATTTATTATACCGTTTTCTTCAACAACCACCCAATTTAGACCTGAGCGAAGAAAACTATAGCAATAAAATAACTAATTGGAACGCAGATGTCCACTTAATAGCCAACTATTGCTTCTTAACCAAAGAAGAAAGTAGTGTTTTCGCATTGAATGAACAAAAATATTTAATCAAGGATGTAAAATACAACATTTACTATAATTTGGCAGGTTCAAATAAAGTGAGGAACGATACAAATGCCCTTGTTTCTTCGTGGATGTGGTTTTTCCGGAGAAGCGATGCATTTAAACGAAACGAGTGGAGCAATTATACAAACTGGAGTACAATAGAAAAACCTTATAGTCTGTCGAATTCAGATGATATAGAGGTAACAGTAACTATCTCTGGCGATTATAACGATGCGGTTTCACCGGATCAAAATATAGAGAGCTATAATAGTACCACATCTACCGCTGAAATACAATATGTAAATAACCTATTTACACCTGTATATTCCCAAGAAAATGAGAAGTATATATTACAAAATTTTTCTATATTATTTGATGGAAAATATCGCGAAGTCAATATGGAAGCCGGTATATACAGCTATTTAGAACCCTACCGGGCATCTAGGTTAAGCAATGATATTGGTATTTATTGTTACAATTTTGGTATAAATACAACCGACAACCATCAACCGAGTGGGGCTGTGAATCTGAGTCGTTTTAAAAAGATAGAATTTGAAGTTACAACCATAGAACCGCCAGTTGATCCATCAGCTGAATTTTTCACAGTTTGTGATGAAGCCGGGCAAATCATAGGTGTTTCTAAAGATCGCACCCAATACTTGTATAATTACGAGATGCATATTTTTGAGGAACGCTATAATATTCTTAGGTTCATATCTGGGAATGGGGGTCTATTATATGCCAGGTAATATCAATAATAAATAATAATATTATATTTTAATATGACCGATTCTTTTAATGAAAGAATTTTTGATGACACAATAACTGAAATTACGAAATCTTTAAAGGTTATTAAAAAAACCGGTATTAAAAAACTCAATATGAATGACGTTGAAAACGCAATTGACGGCTTATTGAATGATGATGCAGTATTGAGAAAAATTCCTCGTAATGACATTATCAAATATACAACACTTCTTAAACACGAAATAAACAAGAACAATTTTGGATTGGGATACCTGAAAAGTCGTGTCAAAATTATTAAAGAACAAAACAATATGTTTTCTTTTGTAAGAGAAAAAAAAAATAAAAAGTCAAATCCATTTCGTAAGTTGAATTTTGACATCTTTTTTAAAACGTTTTCATCTTCAATTTTGAATTTGTCAAAAGATTTAATTTTGTTATTTTTTACAATTTGTATAGTCGCCCATTTAAGAATCAGAACGTTCATAAATTCTTGTTATTTATATCCAAGTAATCCAAATAGATTCCCGTATGTATTCTACAACAAAGAGAAGAAAGAACAAAAACAAATACTCAGCATTGAAAACACTCAAGTTGAAAGTGAAGTAGACCCTGCGTTTGAAGATGTTAGAATATTTTATAAAAACGACGGAACGCCTTCTCACGAAAAAAATATTAAAATGAACGATATGTGTGGTGGCAACAATGATGGCGTAACAGATGAAA